>JAESFG010000234.1_pt1 | contig 138899 bp, 114 predicted proteins | sample 9269371 | NCBI WGS metagenome assembly JAESFG01 (sample SAMN14506227, study PRJNA617093) | algae metagenome | isolation source: Aetokthonos hydrillicola CCALA 1050 (B3-Florida) and co-occurring... | place: USA: South Carolina | collected 2013-01-01 | reverse complement strand
TCCAGAGCCAAAAAAATCAACCATGACGGAACCCTAAAGGGTTCAGCTAGCATTCATCCCTTGCCTGAAGTACGGAATACGGTGCTATGCACCTGTTCCTCAAGGGTTTTCTGCATTTTTCTTATAAAGGAGCCACTAAATCTACGAGCGTACTTTTAACCTCCCACGAACCCTGAATCCAATTAGGGTAGACTAGATCTCCTGTAGCAGGTTGTGCTAATCTAATTTTTCCCCATTGAGGAAAATTCTGTAGGCGCTCAGCTAGCTCACTTGCTCTTGCCTCTCCACTGTTTAAAAGAAATAGAAAAATTAGGCAAATACACCAAATAAACTTCATAACAAAACACCACGGACTATTGTAACCAAAATTTTCTTTTCAAAAGATTGCAACTCTTTATTTACATTATTTCATAAATTGTAATCTTTAGAGTTATAAGTAAATAAATCTAAAGTGTGCTTAGTCCGAAAACAAGTTTTATTACTAAAATAAATTTAAAAATGCAATTACTATATAAGTAGTATTATTTGTACGGATACAAGCTATATTTATATTTCTGAAATGCTGAAGCAGCAATAGCAGGGGCAGTACTTTTATTTGCAAGCGTCAACCTTGCACAAAAGAAAAATGTCTATTGACAACATGTATTTTTTTCACTCAAAATAATGAGCTTACACAGTTCTTTTACCGATTTTTCCCTAGCTGAATTATTTCAGCTAATAGATCAAGGACAAAAGTCAGGTCGTTTAACCGTTTGCACTTTTCCAGATTTACATACTCCAAAATCTAAATCCCACTACTTTTACATCTGGTTCAAGGTTGGGCGTATTGTTGCTGCTACCAATGGACTAAATGGTCAAGGTTTACTCTACAAAGTAATCCAACGAGGTTGGGCTAATCAGCAAGTCATAGAACCACTTTTTACTGAAGCATCTCATGCAGTAACACCCGTTGGATTGTCTTGTAAAACTCAAGGACTTCTCAGTTCTGAGCAACTCAATTTACTATTTGCCAGTCAGCTGCAACAGATCCGTACACTTTTTGAAATCCAGAAGGGTGTATTTAAACTTGATAGCAAAGCAACTTTTCCTTGGAATGAGATGACAGGACTAAGTTTGAGAGCAACCGAAGTAGCACTTATGGCTCTGAGAATACTGAAAAATTGGGAAATTCTCGCTGAGGCTCTGCCAGAGGAGATCAACGCAATACAAAGTATCACTTCTGGCAAGCCGCAGATCCGCTTAAATCCTTTAGAATGGCAGGTATGGGAGTTTGCTAATGGTAGTGTTTCAATAAACGAGATTGCTTCTAAGCTAAATCAGCCAATACCTGTAGTTCAGCAAGCGGCTTTCCGTTTAATGATTGCTAGGTTAGTAGATGAAGTTCCAGTAGGAACATCTTTGAATGACTATGGCGTCCATTGGAGTTTGGTAAATTCTCATACCATAGAGCAAAAAAAATTAAAAGAACCAGAAAATCCTCAGATTAGCACTTCATTTTTGCAAAATTTGGTTGGTTTTTTAAAGAGTAAGGTGTGACCAAAACCCTACACAAATCTATTTGTGTCTCTATAGTCGGGGAACTACCAGAAATACTATGTCTTTAGGAGTATTCTTTGTGCCCTTGGCAGGTGAGAGATCTGGAACTAGAAAAATCTTTACAAATATTTTTTGGTTGTGAGAGTTATCACTGGTGTACTATTAGCGATAGTAATGATACTCTTTTGGAGTAACAAATCAAAAATACACTAGTTATCGGGATAGCATGGCTAAAGAGGGAATTTTCTGAGGAAGATTTTCTGAAAGTATAATATGATGCATTTAAAAACAGTATATGCACTCGATATGTTAGAAACGTTTATTAGCTTTACATTAAAAGTACTGCCAAATATTACTATAATTGATTCCGGACAATTCGCTATGCTGAGAGTGAATTACAACTTTGGAGGTATAAATGGAAATCCTACGCGTAGTAGTAACGGGAGGCGTAGGTGCGGGTAAAACAACTTTTATACGTACAATAAGCGAAATAGAAGTTGTTGACACTGAGAGAAAAGCAACAGATGAAACAGCACAACTGAAAGAAACTACTACAGTAGCACTCGATTTTGGGCGTATCACTATAAAAAATAACCAGTCACTCCACCTGTATGGCACACCAGGACAGACAAGGTTTGAATTTATGTGGGATATTTTGATGCCAAAAGCTCATGCCTACATATTACTGGTAGACAGTCACCGGCCAGAACATTTCCGCTCGTGTCGCAAGATTCTCAATTTTATTAACCAACGGGTACAAATTCCTTATATTATTGGGATGACTCATCCCGATTGCCCAAATGCTTGGGAAAAAGAGGATGTGGCGATCGCGTTGGGTTTGTTAGATAAAGCCGTGCAGCCGCCCTTAATAACTGTAAATGCTACTGACCATTCTTCAGTTTTTCAAGCTTTAATCGTACTCGTTCAACAATTTGCAAGCTACTACCAACTAAACTAGAGACTTTAATTTCGTCTCAATAACAGTTTCAGGGCAGAACGACAAAAGGTGAAAAGCCAAATAATCTTTTTCCTTTTTCGGATTAGTTTTTACAAAGTTTTTAAATCAGGTATCTACCCCCAGAGGAAATAATTAACACCCCTACTATTGCAATAATGAGTGCATGCCAATATGTCTCTGGGCAAAATTTTAAAGTTACTTACGGGGGTGTTTCTAACGACACCCCCTGACGCTGAAATACCTGAGTTAGTAACAACACAAGATCCAGCTTTGTTACCAACACCTCGGGATAATATTGACACCCCTTTACCAATGATTGTTAAGGAAGAAAAGATGATTAACATTTCAATGTTACAAGATGAACTACAAAACTTTGTTAGTGGCTCTTCGGATGTACAGGGTGCAGCCCTAGTGAGCCCTGATGGTTTAGCTCTAGCTTCTGTGTTACCTGTTGGAATGGATGAAGAGCGTACTGCTGCTATGTCTGCATCTATGCTTTCTTTAGGCGAACGTATTGGTCGTGAATTAGCTCGGGGTAATGTTGAGCGTATTATTGTTGAAGGTGAGAAAGGTTATGGTGTTTTAGTCGGCTGTGGTGCTGAAGCGGTGTTATTGGTATTAGCTAGTAGCAATGTTAAAGCAGGTTTACTCTTTTTAGAGATCAAACGGGCAGTTGCTCGAATCATGCCTTTATTGGCTTAGAAACGAGATTTTCCAACTAGAATTAGAATTATCTAGGTTATTTGTTTGTAGGCGCATATCCTTCGGGTTCCCGCAGGGTAGGCGCTATCTGCGAGTTCATACAGGGGTAAGCGCCTATTAACTTAGATGTAATTACTTTCTTGTCCCCTAAGAAAAGTAGATTTTTAGGAGCTTTATTTATTATGTTCCGTCCAACACTAGGAGATTTCAGCAGTATTATATGTTTTAAAGCAGCTATTTCCGGCATGGAAGATACTTTAGGCGAAAAAACATCTGCGATCGCATTAACTACTGCTGGTAGATCTCGCGGTAAAAATCTTGCAAAAGAATTAGGTTTAACAGCATCCTTATCTTTAAATGATCTTACATACAAACTTAACTCTGCTGTTGGAAAAGAAGGGACTCGCCTTTGTATCGTTCATAAGATCGTCAAGGACAATGATATCATAAAAGTCTACACTTCAGAAACTCTGTGTTCATCTGGTGAACCTGAAGGTTCCAAGCGTAAATGTACATACACACTTGGTGCTGTTTGGGGAGTACTAGAACAATCTTTCGGTAAGCGGTTACAAGGTAAACATACTATATCAGTGCTTTCTGGCGGTGAATACGATGTATTTGAGTTTACCGAACTAGGGTGAAAAATAGGCTTTCTTGAGCAGAGGGATTCCCCCCTGCTCCCTAAGTTTTGACTTTTGACTTTTGACTTTTGACTTCCCCAAAGGGGTTGCTCTCTACTCCACTCCAGCAGGCTCCCAAACCTCTCCATACTGCTTTTGTAAAGCTTGCCAAGCTTCGACTTGCCCAGGTTCATATTCTCCTGGCTTACCCCATTGGAGAAACAAACTTAAGGCTGGTTCGTGTTGTTCGTCGAGAAAGCGGATTGCGTAAGTGGTAAAGTTACCACGCTTAGACTCACCTGTTTCAAATTTCACTTGAGTAATTTTGTCCATATTTAAGTGAAATTCTAAGTTTTCGGTATGCATATTCGCGTACTTACCTTTTGGCAATTCCGCGTAAAACAGGTTTTCTATTTTATTACGTGCTTCCAAAACGCCAGCGCTACTGGTGACGATTATACGTAAAGTTCCAAGAGTGTGGCAGGCTTCCAAAAAATCTTTTAAATTGGTAGTCATAAGTATTTGTGTTGCGGTTTGTTGGGTGCTTATTATTTTTCGTATTGCTCGTAAGCGGCAACAATACGCTGAACTAGAGGATGACGGACAACATCTTTTTGAGAGAATTCACAAAAAGCAATACCCTCAACGTGTTTTAAAACATTTAACGCGACACCTAATCCCGATTGTTGGTTTGGAGGTAAGTCTGTTTGTGTCATATCACCCGTAACTACCATCCGAGAATTAAACCCCAAACGAGTTAGAACCATTTTAATTTGAGATGGTGTTGTATTCTGAGCTTCATCAACAATGACAAAAGCGTTGTTGAGGGTGCGTCCTCGCATATAGGCTAAAGGAGCAACTTCAATTATGCCTCTTTCCATTAACGATGGTAATTTTTCTGGCTCAATAAATTCATTGATGCCATCATAGAGTGGTCGAAGATACGGGTTAATTTTTTGCTGCAAGTCGCCAGGTAAAAAGCCAAGTTTTTCACCCGCCTCAACTGCGGGGCGAGTTAAAATAAGTCGTTCAAATTCATTTGCCAGAAGTGCTTGTACAGCGACAACAACAGCAAGAAAAGTTTTGCCAGTACCAGCGGGACCAATACAAAAAGTTAGGTCCCGCTTTCGCAGTGATTCGATGTACTGTCGTTGTTTAAAGGTTTTAGCACGAATTTCTTCTCCTTTACGAGTCCGTGCAAGAATATCTCGCCTAATTTCTTGCAGTTCGTCTTGGCGATGAGTGTCTAAAGCTTGGCGTGCTGTTAAAATATCTGTACCGGATATGTTATTTCCTTTACTCCATAAATCTTCGAGCGATCGCACCAATTGCAAAGCTTGCTCAACTTGCTTTTCCGTGCCAGAAATGTGTAATTCCTGACCACGTAGCACCAAGTTAGCTCCTGTTTGCCGAGATAGGATTTTGAGATTGTCTTCTCCTTGTCCCGCAAGGGCGATCGCGCTCTCAATATTCGGCAGTTGAATTGTTAAAGCACCTGCCATAATTTATGCAAATTCTCTTTTTCTAAACAAAAAAATATGAAAAGTAGAGAAGCGATAACTCCTCTACTTTGTTGAGGTTGGATCTAAAAGGAGTCAGGATTCAGGATTCAGGAGTCAGAATCGCTCCTAGCTCCTGACTTTTAGCTTGAAAGAGGTAATAGGGAATATTCCTCTTTCATACCTAGCGGTGAAAGTTTTTTCATTGGGACTGTATAGCTGACTCCTTCTTTATTGCATTTTTACCCGATAACATCTTAGTAGCGACTACCACTTTTGCGCGCTGCTTCCGCTTTGCGTTTACGACGCAGGCTGGGCTTTTCATATCTTTCTCGGCGTTTGACTTCAGATAAAATCCCAGATCTTTGAATTTTCTTTTTAAAACGTCTTAAAGCCGAGTCTATTGACTCATTCTCGCCTAAACGAACTTCAGCCACTCCCCAGTTTCACCTCCTTGCAGAGAAAAATAAGGGGGGTTAGGAAGCCAGTACATTGGCGAGTCAACGCCAATTCAAACCAGTTTCCATTTAATTGTTGTCTATCCATTCGGTGTTCTTTATCATAAACCTAGCGAAAGCGAGGCTTAGCAATAGGTCTAGGAGTACCATTTCCACGTTTTTCTCGTGTTTTTGGTGCTGGCAGTCGCTCTGAATCATCTTCATCAAAAGACATCTCTTCCCGACCACCAAGCGCGCTGCCATATATATCTAGGTATACTGATTGTCCAGCAGATAAAGCAGCAGCGGCAATAACAGTGCGAATCGCCTGAATATTACGTCCACCTCGACCAAATACTTTCCCTTTATCTGAGCTTTCGAAGGCAATACGTATCCAAACTCGCTTACGTGTTTGTGAAAATTCACAATCTACACTTAAAGATTGTGGAGAATCTAAAAACGGCTCCATCAAAAACCTTACCAATCCTGCGAAGTCAGGACTGGTTGTTGGGTATTTGTTTTCTACCTTAAGAAGCGGCTTTTGCACTGACCTGTTCAAGAACATTAGCTTTTTGTAGGATGCGACGCACGGTGTCAGTTGGTTGAGCGCCCTGTTGTAGTCGCTTGACGATAGCGGGGACGTCCAATCTGACTTCATCAGTTCTAGGGTTATAGAATCCCAGTTCTTCTAAAGGACGACCATCACGGCGAGCGAGGCTGTTTATTGCGACTATGCGGTAACTCGCTTCCCGCTTTTTACCATATCGCTTCAAGCGCAATTTAACCATGGTTGAGAAATCATTCTCCTATTTTGAGGTACAAGTTTAAGAATGGCTAATCCTAAAGTAACTATATTAGCACTTAGTTAGCATTATTGGGGATTGGGGCATGGGGAATGGGGCATGGGGCATTGGCGATAGGTATTTAGGTTTATCAATTATTGAAGTATAGTTAGACTGCTTTCAGGCAATCTTTTTGGTTCTAATACCCAAAAATCTGAAGCAACCTCTAACCCCCAATGCCCAATGCCCTGTGCCCTGTGCTCTGTGCCCTGTGCTCTGTGCCCCATTCCCTATGCCCAATTTAAAGGGTCCCAAACCCTTTCTTCTTTTTGTCTTTCTTTTGTTTCTTTTTTGTGCCAGGGCTGCCACCAGTATAACCCCTCCAGCCAGGAGCAGCCTGACGATTACCACCAGCACCAGCAAAAGAATCGCCCCCTCCAAACATTCCTGGCATTCCTGGGAAGCGACCTTGACCCATTTGTTGCATGAAACCTCGCATCCTTTGAAAGTCGCTCACCAGCTTACTGACGTCGGTTTCCTTATATCCTGCGCCAGATGCAATTCTTCGTCGCCGACTAGGAGAACTTGCCAATAAATCTGGATCACGGCGTTCTTGGGGTGTCATGGAGTTAATCATCGCTTCACAGCGCTTAAGCTGGGTTTCCCCTTGCCTAAGTTGGTCATCCGAAATTTTGTTCATCCCAGGAATCAGCTTCATGATTCCGCCTAAAGACCCCATGTTCTTTAGCAAGCGCATCTGTTTGAGAAAGTCAGTAAAGTCAAACTTTGCTGACAGGATTTTCTCCTGCATTTTCTCAGCATCTGCTAAGTCAATTTCTTCCTGAGCTTTTTCGACTAGAGTGAGAACATCCCCCATCCCCAAAATTCGGGATGCCATGCGGTCAGGGTAAAACGGTTGCAGGGCTTCAACTTTTTCACCCACACCGACAAACTTAATTGGTGCTCCTGAAATTTGGCGCACTGATAAAGCTGCACCACCACGGCTATCACCATCAAGTTTGGTCAAAATTGCACCAGTAATTCCTATCTGCTCATGAAAGGTACGGGTTAAATTTGCTGCTTCTTGACCAGTCATGGCATCAACCACCAAAAGTGTTTCTTGGGGTTGAACTGTTTTTTTGATCTGGGCTAACTCCGCCATCATGTCTTCGTCGATTTGCAGACGTCCAGCGGTGTCAATTATTACAGTGTCAATACCTTCTGCTTTACCGTGTTCAACACCCTGACGTGCTATCTCTACTGGATCAGCATCACTTCCAAGTGAGAAGACAGGAACGTTAATTTGCTTACCTAAGGTTATTAACTGGTCAATAGCTGCTGGGCGGTACACGTCTGTTGCTACCATCAAACAGCTACGATTTAATTTCAAAAGATGTAGAGCTAACTTGGCAGTTGCAGTGGTTTTACCAGTACCCTGTAACCCCGCCATAAGTACAACAGTAGGTGGTTCCTGCGATTGCTCTAAGGGAACATTCACTTCCCCCATTACCTGTACCAGTTCATCATGAACAATTTTGATAAACTGTTGGTCAGGACGAATCCCAGAGATTACCTCAGCCCCTTGTGCTTTGGTTTCGACTTCGTTAATAAAATCTTTGATTACCTGAAGATTTACATCCGCTTCTAGCAAGGCACGACGCACTTCCCGTAAAGCCTCTTGAATATTAGACTGGGAAATTTTGTCCTGACCCCGCAGTTTTTTCCAGGTAGCTTCTAAACGATCAGCAAGTGCATCAAACATAATACAGGTTACAGGTAGTTATCTATTATAACACGCTCGTTTTATATGAAAATACTACCACCCACGCAAGGTTAGGGATTATAGTCGGCTCAAAATAGCGAGAGCGTACTTCCAGATTCTAGCAAGCTTAACTACACGGAAGAATATATTTAGCGGGCAAGATGCCCGCACTACTCTAGATTTTAAAATAGACCCCCTTGGGCAAGACGGCTACCAAATACATGCTCTCGAGCCTCCGGCTTTTAGCCGGGGGATGAAAGCTAACTGCTAGTTTAAACTAGCCAGTGTTAGGCAAAGATTTTATGTAGTCCCTTAAGATTTCTGCCATTGACAATCCCGCCTTATCTGCATAATTCTTGAGTTTCTTATACTCTTTCTCTGAAACATTATAGGCTTCTGTCATGCGTCTCGATCCTCACGCAGAAGTTCTAGAGTGGATTTTGACCCTGGTGGTGGTGTCCATCTGTGACGTTCTATCGACTCCAGAATCTCCTTTACTGAACGATTATCTTGAGGAGCTTGTTCTTTGCTGCTTAGCCGTTCATTAACGATATCTATAATCAAAGCTTTAAGTTCTTCAACTGTCATGTTTGTTATATGTTTTGTTTCCATATTTCAAGCTCCCTTTTTTGTGTTGAATTTCTTACTTCCAACTAGTCCTATTTTATCTGCCGTGATTAAGAAGCTCTTCTATGTCACGAACCTCTGTAGGCAAACCATTTGTTAAAACTTCCCTACCTTGTGGTGTTACTAAAACATCATCTTCAATACGAATTCCTCGGACGTCAGCAAATTCAGATAAACGCTCCCAATTGACTACGTCTTGATATTTAGAACGTAACTGAGGATCGTTTAAAATTGCTGGGACTTGATAAAAACCAGGCTCAATTGTGACTAACATTCCTGGTTTTAAAGGACGGTTTAAACGGAGATAGCTTAAGCCAAAGCGATCGCTCCTAAGGCGTCCCTCTTCATACCCTGCTAAATCCCCTAAATCTTCCATATCATGAACATCCAAACCCACAAGATGACCAACACCATGAGGGAAAAATAGGGCATGAGCATCGATTTCCACCAAATCTTGAGGATTTCCTTGTAAAATACCTAAATCTACTAAACCTTCAGCAATCACCGTGCAAGCTAAAAGGTGTATATCCTGATACTCTACTCCAGGTTGTACTTTGGCAATGCAACTATCATGAGCCGCCAACACAACATTATAAATATCTCTTTGAGTAGATGAGAACTTACCAGAAACCGCCCATGTGCGGGTAATATCAGCCGCCCAACCGCTTGAGGTTTCCGCACCAACATCAGCAAGTAATAAATCCCCCGGTTGCAGAGGGTGGTGGTGGTGTTCATTGTGTAATACTTCACCGTGAACTGTGACAATACTGTTATAGGAAGTCGTCATGTTATGAGCAATAATGACTCCTTCCATCGCCGCACGAACTTCTGCTTCTATTTTGGCGTTAGAGGTAGCCATCATACCAGCTTTATGTGCCTCTACAGTAACCGCAGCAGCCTTTCTCAATTCGGCTAATGCACCATCATCATGGGTGAGGCGTATAGAGATAATAGCTTTGGCTAGCTCCAAATCTCTTCCTTGTGGAGGATTTTGCGGTAAAACCCATCTATTGAGTAGCTGTGACTGTTGTGTCCATGTTGCAGCATCCTGCACAGCAATTGTTGCGGCTCCTTCTAACCTTGACTCTAATTCTGCCATTGGTCTAGCTGCATCCGCCCCAATGATTTGCGCAATTTCTTCACGCCTTGACATTTCTCCGTGCCAAAGTGCGCTACTTGGGCTAGGATCATCCATGAATAGTTCTAGTTTTCCTGCTTCTAGCAGAATTGCTGCGTTTGCCAATGGCAAGCCACCGAAGTAAAGAAAATGACTATTAGCACGGTAAGGAAAGACATTTCCCGGATAGTTACGCGGAATATTGCTTCCTGACCAAAGTATAGCTGGAAAGTCGATCAGGGTAGCTAGCCTTTGGCGTCGTTGACGGAGGATATCACTGAGGGAACTAGGAGTGCTTTGTATTAACATAACTAGGAACAAAGTGAAAAAATACTGAGTCAATATACGAATTAATTGTTAACATTCATAAACAGAAGTCAGGAGTCAGAATACAGGAGTCAGAATACACTATCCATAAAGGGATGGTGTTTTAACGAAATTTAAGGGCTCCTATCTCGTCCACAAAGGACGAGGTTTTAACCAGTATTGATCATTCTGACTCCTGACTCCTGACTCCTGAATTCTTCTTCATAAAACTACTGAATTAGTGAGTTGTAGGAATGTCTGGTCAACATAAACCTAGTGTAAGCAATATCCGATCCTGTGATTGGCAAATCGAGGAGTTACCAGGATTAAGCCAGCAGGAACAATTGCAACTCCAAAACTGTGGTATTAGAACTACAAAAGCTTTAATTCAACAAAGCAAAACACCAGATGCTAAGCTAGCACTGGCAAATAAATTACATATCCATCTTCAGTATGTGAATAAATGGGTAGCACTGGCAGATTTAGCTCGTATTCCTAGTGTGGGAACACAATATTGTGGATTATTGCTACATGCAGGTGTTGGTTCTGTGACACAGTTGGCAACTATTCCGCCTCACAGGTTGCACAGACAAGTTTTAAGATTGTTGGTAGCAACCATGCAACGGCGTGATTTATGTCCTTCAATTGAACAAGTACAGCAGTGGAGTCAACAAGCAAAAAGATTAGCTGTTAATTTTTGACTAATCTTGCGCCAGAACTCCATTGAGGAAGATATCAGCAAGTCCTTCTGCCATTTGTTGCATTTGTTGGGGAGAGGCTTCGGGTTCTAGAAGCGTCGCGTGGGAAAAACCAGCGATCGCAAACATTCCTAAGAAGACTTTGGCAACAAGTTTTGCATCCATCTGGCGATAGATACCTTTATCCATTGCGCTTTGAAAGAAAGCTTCAGCGACATCAGTCATTTTTTCAATGACTTCCGATTGGATGCGATCGCGTAAATCTGGGTGAAACTGGGCTTCCATAAAACAAACCCGCATCAAGTCGGCATTCTTCAGCATATTCCACATACGGCGACGCATCACCTGCGCCACAGCCTTATAGCTGCCCATTTCGCTTAATTCTGTGAGTAAGTCTGTAAGGATTTCCACCCATCCTTGAGTCGCTACTTCAACCAAAATAGCCTTTTTATTGGGAAAATGGCGAAATAGGGTACCTTCGGCAACACCTGCTCCTTGTGCTAGATCGCGAGTCGTTGTCCCGTCAAATCCCTGCGAGGCAAATAACCTCTGTGCTGCTTGTAGAATACGCTCACGGGTTTGTACCTCAGTTGGGGGGGAAGAATTAAAAATTCGCATAGGGATTATGATTATATATCTCGCGAGGGGATTTGTAGCATTATTGTCTAACGCCAAGTGCAAAAATCCCAGAAAGCTTAATAGAAGATTAATGCCTTGATGTACTAAACATATCTCTCCCACACTTGATAGTTTCTGTCAATACGTAATTCCAGAGAAGACGGAGATATAAAGATTGTAGCACCGTGTAGCGTGTAGGTCGGGGAGCCACCGCGATGGACGGGTTCCCCGGCTTAAAGCGAGTGGCGTTAGAACAGAGTGAAACCCGACAATTCAATTAAACATGATTGCTTCACCTGAAAGGTACCTCACTCCTGAAGAATACAATATTTATCATCGAGTTCTAATTGTTCAATCTTGAAGTCTGCCAGCTTAAACTGATCGCCCAAGCGTGGTGGCATATGCGGACTTAACAACGAGTCGCACCACCAGATAACACTCCGATCTATTCCAAAAACGTCGGCTAAAACCCTCATTCTTGCGTTCGCTGACAAAAGTTCTCCGTGTACTGAAAGTGCCATTTCTGCTGCTATGATTCCTGTAGTATTGTACTTTTTAACCTGTCTAGATAAGATGGAAAACAATATCGATAGAGAAAATTGGACGCTTCCTGAAGATTTTAAAGTGTATGTAGGTGAGGGAAGTGTCATCAATCATCCCGTACCAGGCTACCAAGAGCGCATTTTGCCAACGATCAACCGCTATCAAGGCAATGATGGAGGTTATATTGCTATTTACTCCCGCAATGCTAGTCAGGGCGTTTACAGCGTTGGAGGCGGCATTTATGTCATTGGACAAATTCGTTTACAAGGAAAATATATTGGCAGAATTTTTCACCCTCTAGGCTATGAGGAACAAGATATAAGAGCTTTAGAGGAGTTTAAGCGACTGGCAGACGAAAATTTCTCCGTTTGTCAGGGAGGCTGTTGGGCGGGAGGTGATACGGGAGGGTGGTTTGGTATTCCTTAACTTACCACTAGTCACGTCAAATTGATAGGGTAGCCAGCACGTTGGCGGGCTTTGCCGAAGGGTAGCGACTGGCGTGGCTAATATACGGCTGGGCATTTTATTAGATATCCCCAATGTTGAGTATTATTCGGCGATCTTCATTGGTAATATTAGGGTTATTTCTCAAATAACCTTCTGCCCATTCGCAACCGCGCTGCAATAGTCCATCTAGATCTTGACTTCGTTCTAAATTCCACAGAATGACTGTCTGATCTTCGCTGGCAGAGGCTAGGATATTTCCATTAGGGCTAAAATCAACCGCAGTAACACGATTTTTATGCCCCTCTAAAATTTTGTGCAACGAGCCATCTAAATTCCAGAGTTTAACCGTTCCATCTGTATAGGCTGAGGCGAGCAGAGCACCTTTAGGGCTAAAACGTAATGAACGTACTAGAATATCGCTACTATACTCACCAAGGATAAGGGGTTTATCTGAACTGCCATCTAGCCTCCAAAGTTTGACTGTTCCATCTATATGCGCTGAGGCAATCAGATCACCGTTAGGGCTAAAATCTAATCCGAGAACGGAATTGTAATAAACACCATCAGTTTTTGTAAACGTTGTGTCTTTCTGATCGTGAGGCAAAATGTTGAGTAAAGTACCGTCTAATTGCCATAGTGCGACCGCTCCTTCATTATGTGCAGAGGCAAGTATGTTGCCATTAGGACTGAATTTTACTGCCCAGGCAGGGGAAGGATCGCGAGATCCATCACGCAAAGTTCTAAAAGTGCCGTCGCTTAAATTGTAGAGTTTGATTGAACCTTGCAGATCTGCCAATGCAATCACTTGATTGTTAGGACTGAAGCTTACTCCTAATACTTCAATTTGATCCCATTCACTTTTATCCCGCTCCTTTTTCTGTTTAATGTACTTTATGAGATCACCATCTGAATTACGAAGTCTAACCTCTTTATCCCCACTTGCCGTAACAATCATCTCACCGTTGGGGCTGAAATCTAATGTTGAAATTGGTCCATTGTGCCAACTTGCTTGTTTAAACAACGTCCCATCAGTTCTCCAGGATGAGACTTTTCCATGCCCACTTGTAGTAAGAATTGTTTTACCGTCAGGACTGAAACGAACTGTATAAACTGAATCCTCATGTTGATCCAAAATTTTTAGACCTGTGCCGCCTAGATTCCAAATTTTGACGCTACCATCATAACTCGCCGAGGCAAGGTTCTGGTTGTCATTGGGGTTAAACGCAACTGCGCGAACTATACCCTTATGTCCTTCTAGTGTTTTCACCTTTGTGCCGTCTGGCTTCCAAAGTTTGACTGTTCTATCATTACTTCCTGTAGCAAACATCTCACCATTAGAACTAAAACATAAGCCCCAAATTGTATCGTTATGGGCTTGGAATTCTTTTAGCAGTGTACCATCTGGCTTCCAAAGTCTGACTTTTCCATCATTACTTCCTGTGGCAAGCATCTCTCCATTGGGACTAAAATCTATTGCGTTAAATGAACCCCCACCCGTTTCTTGTCGTGTTATCAGTTCTCCATCTCGCTTCCAGAGGTATAACCACCCTTTCCAACCCCCTGAAGCAATTACCTGACTATCGGGGCTAAAAGCAACTGTCATAAATGTTTCTTCATCAAGTCCTTTGAGAGTCTTCGGTTCTGCACCGTCTAGACTATAAAGTGTTATTTTTCCTTCGCGTAGCTGCCACCCACGTTGAACATAACAACCACCATCAGGACTTAAATAGCTATTCAGAAACCACAATGTACCATCTGGTTCCAATAAATATAAATATTTAGAACCACCTTTCAAGGTAATCATTTCGCCTCCAGGAACATCCCGTATTTTCATCAGCATATCCCCGTTCATTTGCCGAGGGTTAATCTGTTTCCCTTCTGGATCAAAAAGCTTCACAATCTTGCTCTCATCAACAGCGGCAATTATCTGTCCATCACGGCTGAAATCTACAGCATCACCTAGATTTTGAAGCATGAAACGGTTCTTTTCCTCTACTTTGCTGAGGATTTGCCGAAGCACTAATTGAGTATTAAGGCGGGTTTCTCGACTGAGATGCGGAGAATTTTCACGAATAAGTTTTTGGAGGAGTTTACCTGCCTTCAAAATATGAGTCAACGCTTCAAGTTGCTCGTGGTCTTTGAAACGAGAGTTAGCCAATGGAGTTAATTCATTAATCCGATTTTGTGTCAGTTCATCTTCTTGCTTTCTTTTTTGCTTGAGGCTCTGTTCAACGAATTCTGTCTCTTGCTCATTCAACCAGTTTTTTGCTTCATCCTCTAATACTTGTTTCAATCGAGGCAGACGGTCATCATCATGCCATAAGCGTGTTTCAGGTTTTTCGTTATTTTTCCAATCACTTACTTGTGCGTTTAGACTCCGTTGTAAAATTAAATCATTGACATCTTTATCCTCTTGTATCCATTCTTGTAACTTATCCCAACTTACTACCAAAGCATCATGGGCTGGTTCTACATAAGGTTCGTCATTAGAACCCTCAACGATTAAACGGGCAGCAGAAAAGTGTTTAATGACTGTTTCCACTCGCTCGTTTTCTTTTTGATTTAGATACTTCAGTTCAGATTTTGGTACTTGCCGCCGCGTTAACCTAGTGCCCTGCAATGAAATCATTCGCAACATTACTTGACGCACCGTGTGACTATAAGCATTATCTTCTTCAACCAACTTTTTAGACAATTGGTCAGCACGCCTGGTCACAGAAGCGACTACTCCTCCCCCAAGGTTTTTATAGTCCACCCAAGTAATTTCTCGTTTTACGGGTTCACCCTTTTGTACACTGTCTAGATACCGCTGTGTGAAGCTTTTATACATACTTTGTAAGGCAACTGAAAGTAGTGGTAATGCTCCTGGCATTCCAGCCACTTCACGGCTTAGTCGTTTCACTAAAGTACGTTCACCATTATCCTTATTATCCTCAAAGAAAACGGCTTTTATTGAAGCGGGTTTCTCAATCATTTCCTCTAGATATTCTCGCTCTTCTTGCTCTATCGTAGGCACAGTAAATCGTGCATAAAGCCAATAGTTAGAAGTTTCTATTTGAGATTTAGACTTATCTCTAAAGGCAGATTCAAATTGACTGCGCAATATCATTTCATAATCAGATCTTAAAGTCAGAACGACATCAATTTTCTCTGCATTTTCCGTTATTAATTTAATCAGTTCTTCCCAAAATTTATTTTTATGTTCCTTATCTTGGCAGTGAGTTTCAACTTCTTCGAATTGATCGATTACCAGTAAGCGTTTTTTCCCCTGGGGAATAGTGTCGATTTGAAGCTCTTTGCGAGCCAGCTCCAATCTGTCTCCAGGCGATAGCCCCGGACGAAACTCCACCCAGCCCTTGTGGATATGCTGAGAGTTTTCTAGCTTTGGGAACATTTTGGGAATCAACCCTGCTTTGACCAGACTTGATTTACCCGAACCGGATGCTCCCAAAACAACAGTAAGCGGAAATTTGTTTTGTTTTACATGGTGAAACAACTTGTCTATTAAACGCTTTCGTCCAAAGAATATCTTACTGTCATCTGGAGAGTAGGATAGCAAACCGAGATAGGGATTATCTTTTTCATCAATTTCTGGATCTTTAGGGAGATCACTTTTGACTTCATCCAGTTTCTTTCCGCCAAGAAGAAACACAAACTCAGCCGTTTGCTCGTGCTTTAAAGGAAACGGAAATATACAAGGAGTTTGCAGTTTGTTAGCTTCGCTTGATTTGCTTTCAACTTCTTCCCGCAAATAATCAATTAATCGAGTTGTATGAATAAATCCTCTTTTCTGAGATGAATCCGCCTCACTATCAATTAGTGCCTTTTTTAAAGTAATAACGAATGGAGAATTCTCGAGGGAGCCACGGCTACTCTTCTCTAATAGCTCCTCCACAATGAGAACTTCATTGGTTTTTTGGTTTTCGCTGGAGGAGGTGAGGATTTGCCAAGCGTTTTTCGTGATGTATCTATCTAGAATAGATGGGGTAACTTCTAAATCATCACCTATTTGCCGCGTTATCCCCCGATAAAGTGACCATTCAATGGCACCTGCAAAGCAACAGTCAAGAATAATTAAACCGTGGCGACATTGAATTTTCTTCAGCGATTCAATCAATTCATCCATCCCAAAGAATGTATCTCTATCACCCTTGTTTGCATCCTGAAAAAGGAGATATCCTCGGGGCTTCTCATCTAACTTCACTTGTAATTGACTGTCCTTGCTATTGCCATCATCTTTAGGAAGGCGAGCAAATGCAAGTGCGATGCCATGACCTGCAAAATAGAAAATAATGCGATCATTTGTTCCTACAGTTCCTTCTTCCTGTAATTTGTTTAGTAACTTGCGAAACCCTTCTTGATTAGAGTCGTAAACATCACCATTAAGTCTTTTTATTGTCTGTTGAACTTCTTCAGCAAGTTTACTTTTAGGAGCGAGCGAAAAATAGTACTTGACTTTTTCTGTAGGTTTTAGTTGTTCAATAATTTCGGCAATTTTAACAGCATCACTGACTGCTTTGCCAAGAGAAGGCACTCCATTTTTGTAATCGTCAATTCCAATGGTAACAACATGAGTGGTCTCAAACCAAGAAGTGGTTACAGTTTGAACTATGGGATTTGATGGGGTTGTAGTAGAAGCATCAGGAGCAGCAACCTGGTTTTTTTTGGGTAAAGCTTTAGATTCCATAAGATCTTTAATTGATTATTTAATTCAACTGGCAATTTAAAGGCTGAACGCATTGCCCTTGCTAAGACAATCAATCCCTCAGCTCAGCCAGAGTAGTAATTGGGGTCGGCTGAGGGTTTACAACTAATGAAGGTGGGTAGTGGTAAATCCAGCACTGCACGGGTTTTGGAATTTCTGGGAAGAATGCAAGCTGTCTTGAGCAGAGGGGAAAAGGTCGGCAGGGGAGGAATTTTGGCTTCCCCTGCTTCCTTGCTTCCCTACTTATCCGAGCAGTATTGGTGGTAAATTCTCTTTGAAGGATGAATTTTCTGATTCAACAGGCAGGTCAAAAGCTTGACGTACTGCTCTAGAAAGGGCATTTAGCCCATTCTGATCCTGAAAGTAGACTAAATGATTACAGGCAATTTGATCGAAGAAATTGACTTCAGGATTTCGACCCTTAAAAACTTCTCGACTAAGAATACTTTCAACCGTAACGGCAATATCATTTCTCTGCCCCTGGAATGGAAATTCAAGCCCCTTCCAGACTTTTTGCTCCAGTGCTTTTAAAAGATTCTCAGCTGTTGTATTTAATTCCCTATTTAACTGTGTATCTCCTGCAATGATCGTATAGGGACATTGGGGATCTTTAGAGTGTCTGAGTTTTGCTAGAAAAGCTGACTTCTGAATATTCATCTGAGCCAGCGTTTTGCTCATTTCCTCTGTGCTTTTCTTTGCCAATAAGGACACCAGGGGACCTGCCACAAATGATTTTGGGATAAAGTTTAAGCCCACCGATAGCAGCAAGGTTGCTAGTTGATACACCGATGACCATTCAGATCCCTGATTGGGAGTGCCCACCATAATTAGGTGGTTTACAATTTTGTTACCATCCAACTGCTCAATAAAGCTACGTGATACTAGACCACCCATTGAATGAGCAATGATGTGCAGGGTTTTATTATGTCCCTCACTCAGACCAACCTGTTCCAATTGCTGCTTCAGTATTTCGGCTGTCTCCTGGATCTCTGTGTTCAAACTCTCATAATCAAATGCCAAAACCAGATCGTATTTTCCTTGCTCCTGACTGCCGCTTGAGTTTAACAATCCAGCAGTCTGCGCGCTTGGAATCATGCTTTCGGTGTCGCCCAGGATGCCGTGAATAAAGATTACAATGTGTTCTGCGTGTGCTACAGCTTCCCTGACAGATTCTAAGTCTCCTTTTGGAGTGAACAGGACTTTGCCTGCTGAATCGAAGGTTGCTTTCCTTAGCCAGGCAGTATGCTTTCTTTGTAAAGCAACCTTCAGGAAGCACAGAGATATGGCTTCGGAAACCTTACGATCGCCATCTTGCATATCGTTACTATTCCGTGTAAAAACATGCTGAACTTCAATTTCAGTCTTGTTACCTCCCTTCGGCATTGCGTATCCTACTGGAAGCCAGAAATTGCCATCATGAGCGAGCGCCAAAACACCTTCGTCAGGTTCAAGGGAGCGATCGCTCGAAATCACAATTGGGGATTCTGGAGTGACCTGATCAATTGCCAAACTACTTCCCGATAGCTCTAATACACTCAATTGCTGAGCGGGAATTTGGCTAATGTCGCGATCGCCTCTTCGACGATCTATCAGATCAAATGCCTCAGCGTCTTTTAGCAGAGGTAACTCAACATTTGATCCCAGGCTTCGTTCTTCAAGGGCAGTTGATACTGGCTTGAGGCTAGCGTTTGCTGAAAATCCATCAGGTAACTGAATAGAAATCCCCTTGGAGAGTTCAGTCTGAGTATTTGGATTGATAGCTACTGAGGGTTTAGAACGAATAAATGTGAAACTAAACTGCTTGGTCACCCAATCTCCAACAGGGGGTTCCTCATCGTCACCAACTTGTCTTTCCCCAGAATCTCCTGGTAATGGTAAAGACCGGAGCTGGAACTGTTCAACTGGAAATGGATGCGTACTCGCAATCAGTTTGAAGGTTTCCCCGTATTCTGTGAGCTTCTGATAACGTGCTTTTGCTTGAGCATTTTTATTGTTAGGTGTAGGAATACCGATTGGGATGTCTTCTCGTAATTTGCCTTGTGAAGTTTTATACTTCATTGTGCAAGTATCACCAGCCTCAATCTCAAGCCATTGAGCTTTGTTCTCACCGTCATATATAATTCCAGGATCATTAATTGAGAAATCATCACAAATATCTAAGATTGTGAAGAAAAGACGCTTATGCGATTGATTTTTAATTTCTACCCGAATTTTAGGCTTATCATTCTCTTGCTGGTAAAGAACTAGATGCGGCTCTTTGCTCGTGACTCCTTGATAAGTTACTTCGATCTTAATCCCATCTTTGTCAATAGAAGAATTGGGATTTTCTAAATCTCTAGTTGTAATCCACTTAGCGATATGCTCTACCCGTCTTGCTGCTAAACTGATCGAGATATCGTTATCCTCTGCTGCAAATGGTTCTATCAAGAGACGGTTATCAATGCCATCTCTAATTTCAAACTGCTGATTACAGACATAGAGACGGTATTGGTGGGCTTGCTCGCGATCATCTATTACACCTACAGCCAGCGAACGCCATTCTTCTAGCTTTTCTTTGACTTTTTCTAATAATTCTCGATTTGCGCCTTTCTCACCTTCAAAATCAAAATAAAATAAAACTTTCGGTACAGGTCGTTTGATGATAATAGCAGGGAACTGCTTACTACTATCTTGTGTTAACGTATCAGAAACAAACTCTATAACACTTTCAGTAGCGCGAACCTCAACAACCTTGATACGCGCCTGCTCCGCTACTTTAGAGCCATCTTTGATAAACACTGGCTTGCTTATCTCGAATTTTTCGTACTTACTGTCTTCTGGATAAACTGCCAGATCCATGTCTTTTTGGATACCTTGAAAGGCTCCTGCATTAATGATCCACTCTGCTTGCTGTTCTGGATCGCCACTTGTTGTTGCTTGAACATGGGGACGATATTTAAGCGTAAAAGATGGATCGCGAGGTTTTATAATTGCTGGCTTACCCAAAAATGCTAAAGTTTTCGTTTCTAGATTCTCTGAGGGAATTCTGCCTGATTTTTTTGGCTCCATCCCTTCAATAAACTCAAGTTGAGGATTTTGATAAAGCCGAACGCCAGTTACACGAGTTCGCACCTGATGAATTAAGTTTTCATAGGACAATGCCGCATTCTGACTTTCAAGTTCCTTCACTAGAGAGTAGGTGAATAGCCCACGCTTGGTAGCTTTTGTATCGCTCCCTGGAATAGGAAACTCTTTTGCAGTCTCAGTGTTAAGACAGGCAGCAATAAATGTATGCCCTCCTTGAGGAAAAGTTTCAGAACTGAGCTGATCTTTTGTGATGTTGTTGGCAAAGCAAAAGTTGCTGTATTCCCTAGCAGGAGCTATATTATCAAGCTGGCGAATGCCCTCTGCATCATCCAAATCCCGAGTTCCAGAGCTGGAATGACAACAGTCAAAAACAACAAGAACATGATCCGGGCTGTTTTCTCCTTGATCAGCAACCTGAGAGATCAAATAGCGTAGTTCTTTATCAGCAAGATCAGGCACTATTTTTCCGCCCACCTCAGATCGGCTGTCGTAACACACAATTGTTTCATGGGCGTTATCTAATTCCCAATCCTTAAATTCTTCTCCCGCTTTCTCCCTTGCACCATGACCACAGAAATAAAACAGAACAACATCCCCTTTACCTGCCTGGCTGAGATAATTTGTAAACCCACCAATAATTTTCTCGCGAGTCGCATCTCCGTTTGTGAGCATTAGTGGGTCAACGAGGGTATAAGTCTCCTTATCAAGACGGTTATCCAGAAATTCTTTGACGGCTGTGATGTCATTCACACATCCATTCAGATTCGAGACTTTCTTGTACTGATCAATACCAACCATTAGTGCATAGAGCTTAGGGCGATTATGAGCCATGATTAACCTCACAAAAAAGAACGTAGTCGGAGTACGGAAAAGGATTGAAGTGCTTCGCTTCTTTCTGTTACTTAATAGTTATCAGCCTGCTCAACTTATGCGTTTGTAGATTCGGTTATAACGGCTCAACCTCAACACCATTTTATTCAAAAGGACTGGCTCTTCCGTACCTGTTATGCTAAATACGCCTGCAAATAAGCTTGAAATCCTTGTTAGGCAATAATAACAGGCGTTATCTTACCGTTTGAGACTTGGCTTTTAAATTGAGTCCATAACAGCCTGTAAGCCTTGATTTCAAAGGACAATAATGGTGTTTAATTAAAATTTCAGCATAATACTTACTGAAGAACCAAAGGACTTATCTGTACAATTAAAAAAAAGTCGTTAAATTTCAAAGCTGTACGTTCGCTCATTTTTAACCGCAAGATTTAATAAGCGCCTTACAGGGGTTGTAATTCAGGCTGTGGAATGGATTCAGGCATTTTTAGTCCCATAGGAGTTTTTGATCATTTTATGATTTATCCTATGCCTACGGCTTAAATAACCGCCACTGAAAGCCTTTTAGAATGGTCACAAATTTTACATAAAAATACCGGTTCACGTAAAAATCCTCTTTTTCCTTTTACATTAAGACTTTAATTCCCCTTTGGATCTCAAAATAAGCGAACGTACAGTAAAAGCTTGCCAAAAAAATGAAGTCTTAAGATTTCATTTTTAGGTTGCCGCTAATGGTTATTAAACAGTTCTGCCATAACAATTCCAGTTTTTTCAGGATAATAGATTCTTAATTTTTCTAGGGGGTAGGTTCTTAATTCATTCGTCCCTAAATGTAGTCTCTTGCTTTACCTAGACCATCGTAGATTGCTTGCCGGAATTCTTCTAATTGTGTCAGGATCATCTGAATCAATGAACTTTTGTTTACATTCATTGACTTTACAGCAGTCAGGGTAACTTCTGACTGCTTTCCTCTCTAACAAGAGATCTGCGTCTCAGTACTAATGTCTGTTTTTTATCTGTTATTCTATCCGTGCTTTGCTTCTGTCTGAGCTTTTAGTCCAAACTCCAGGTATTTATGTCTTTATCAAAAGACTATATTAATACGGTTTAGTTAAGAGTGAGAGAGGAAAATTAGAAATCGCAGCTTTTAATTTTTTCGTAAAATATAGCCGAAATCGAGAGAGCTTCGCATTATTAAAGGTAGTAAATGAAATTCCTTAATTACTACGTTATAGTACCAAACGAAAATATAAATTATGCGTTTGATAAATTGTAATGAGAAAATTATTCATTCAAGACCTAAAACCTAAGTATTATGTCTTTATTAGCTAGATAAAAACCTTGTTTTTATCAGAGAGTCAGTTAAAAATAGACACATGGTTAAACAAACATTTAACCGCAGTCAAACAAATTAATCACTTATTCAAGGAATACAATCATGTCTCTTATCACAATTTCTGACCTCACCACATCTGAAAGCTTTATTAGCGAAATTAGCGAAATTGAAACTAGTGCATTACTAGGTGGTAAAGCCAAAACAAAAAACACCTTTAACTTCAATGGAGGCAGCAACATCTTAGGGGGTGGAGCTATTGACGGTGGATCAGGCAGTGGTACTGTTGTTGCTATTGGTCAACTTAACCTAACCCTCAGTACTCCCCTTACTGCTTAAAATCTTTGGAGTCTTGAAAACATGGCTTTTGTTCATGTAGTCAACGATTTTTTAATGTAGATTTCATGATCAAAAGTTAGTCTTAGAGACATACATTTTCAGTTTGTGTCTCTAAGATTTTTATAAAAATTAAGCTCAGTATTTGTCTATTCTTAGTCTTAGACAGGAATAGATGTCCCTTTCTTCCAGCAGATTTTTTTCTATATCATCTCATAGTTAGTGATTTTATTTCTGTTATCTCAAGCTTAAAGCTGTTATCTAAATTTATCTGAGCTATCACTTCCATTTCCGCAATCTGTTGATTTAGCCAATCTGTAAATAAATTTCCTAAAATCTTTCCACGCAACTGGTCATTCAGTTCTGGTTTGATTATTTCTTCGACGAAAATTAAATGCACGCCTTTTGAAGTAACTATTGGTTTAAGAATTTCAGGTGGATTGGCTGCAAATACTGCAGCACACATTTCCGAAGAAAAACCAGTACGTTTCTTAATTCCTTGATATCCTCCAACTCTGCGAAGTTCTATATCTTGAATATATTGGTGAGCTATCTCATAGAAACTTATCTCTTTTTCTTTCAGAGCATAAAAAAGTTCACAAGCTAAATCTTCATCATCTAAAATAACTTCATAAGTAACCGCTGCTGCATAATCAAGCTGATGTTCATAAAAGAACTGTTCAACTTTATCTCCGAATAAATGAAGTGCTAACTTCTTAGCAAGAAGATCAGTGTATGCTATCCCTTCAAAGTCTTCGATTGAAAGGTGATGCTTTTCTAACCATGTCCAGGTATCTTCTGCTTTAACGAGGTTGTTAGCTAAGCGTAAATTATCTGCTGCTTGCTGAACCTCTTTAATTTCAACTTTAATGTCTGCTTCCTTAGCAGTATCAATAATGATTTTTCGAGTTGCGATCGCTCTTAATAAGTTAGGAATTTGGCACGAAATCTTAACTTGGTAAAGAAGTTCTTCTTGAGAGATATTTAGAGCTTTTGACATGACGAATTTTTTCTAAATTAAGTAGTTGAGAGTTGAATTTCCTGGGTGAGAGATTTAATGAATAACATCTCTACATATTCACACCGTCTTTCTCCAGCTTTTTAAACGGATCTAACATGTAATCAATTACGCGGCGTTGGTGAATAATCACCTCGGCAGTTGCAGTTTGACCAGGTGATAAGAAAATACGTTTTTTGCCAGATTGAATATAAGGTTTTGCCAGAGCAATTTCTAACTCAAAAGTTTCTATTTTTCCGGCAGTTGTTTCCTGAAGTTTTGAGTCTGGCGAAATCCATTGGAGATGCCCCGAGATAACACCATACTCTTGGAAGGGATATGCATCAAATTTAATTTTGACTGGCATTCCCACTTTCAAGAAACCGCTATTTTGAATAGGCATTTGTGCTTTAAGAATAAAAGCTGTTTTATTAGGTGCAATTTGGGCGATTTTTTGACCAGGTTGTACTACAGCACCTGGTTTTGAGATAGGTAGCTCAAAAATGACTCCATTAATTGGAGATCTCACAATTCGTTGTTCTAACTGCAAAGCTAAAGATTTGATTTGGCTTCTAGTCTGAGCAATTTGAGATTGCACTGTGGTAATTTGAGATTGCACATCTTTTAACTGTTCTTGAGTTTTCAGGATAGCTAACTCACCTGTATGAATCACATTGTCTTCGCTACGTTGTTGTTCTTGTAAGTGGAGCTTAGCTTGTTGGATTTCTGCCTCTGCTTGATGAATAGTCCTTTGATAACTGCTTTGTTCCTCTTGTAGACTCGACTCAGTTCGAGATACTTCAGAGGTTGCTTGTGCAAGGCTTTGGTTCTGTTCACTTACTGATTGTTCCACTTCTAGCAAACGATCTTGTGGAATAACGCCGTCCTCAAAAGCTTTTCTGTATCTTGGTGCTTTTTCCTTTGCACTTTGCAACCGAACTTGTGCTAGTTTGAAGGTTGCTTTGCTAGATTCAATAGCGTGCCGTACCTGGTTAACTTTAGCAAGTTTTTCCTCTTTTTGGAAGTTATAAGCTGCCTTAAGAGCATTAAGATTTTGTCTTACCTGCTCTACTTGAGCGAGTTTCTCTAATTTCTGGGATTCGTTTTGTTGCTTCTGAGTATACATAGTCAGCAACAACTGATTTTTTAACAGAAGGAGTTGTTTGTGATGATTAAGTTCTCCGTCTAGCTTTGCCTGGGCTTGTTGTAAATCGGTTCGCAGTAAATCAGACTCTAATTTAACCAGAACTTGCCCAGCTTTTACAGTATCCCCTTCTCTTACGTTGACATCAGTGACACGCCCCTCAGCTTGAGAGTCTAATTTTTGTGTTGCCTCTAGTGGTTCTATGCGTCCTCTAGCACTACCTGTCTCATCAACTCTAGATAACATTGACCAAGGTAAAACAATTGTCGAGAAGCCGATAAGCGTATACAGTAGAGAGCGAGTCCAAGGTTTGGGTAGCGCGTCTAACAGTTCTTCAGTACCATAAGACCAATCCTCAGGATCACCTGTTAGATTTGTTTGAGAGTTGACCACCGTAAAATTCGTTATTTGCTCTGAAGGAATATTATTTCCATATTCACCATCCTGATCTGTTATGAGTGTAGATGACGACCTGCGATGTAGGAATGGCATAAGTGTTAATGGGGATTGGGTATTGGGGATTGGGTATTGGGGATTGGGTATTGGGGATTGGGTATTGGGGATTGGGTATTGGGGATTGGGTATTAGGGATTGGGTATTAGGGATTGGGTATTAGGGATTGGGTATTGGGTATTCTTTCCCAGTCCCCAGTCCCCAGTCCCCAGTCCCCAGTCCCCAGTCCCCCGACTAACCGACTTGAGCCAGCTGTTGTTGGTTGAGGTAGTAGTAATGACCTTTTTTGGAAATCAATTCATCGTGAGTACCGCTCTCAATCAATACGCCACGATCTAAAACCAAAATGAGATCTGCATTTCGTACAGTGGAGAGACGATGAGCAATAATTATGGTTGTCCGTCCTTTGAGTATCGTGTTGAGGTTTGTCTGAATAATCCGCTCGGATTCAGCATCGAGGTTACTGGTGGCTTCGTCTAAGAGCAATAGATGGGGGTTACCAAGCAAAGCACGAGCGATCGCTAAACGTTGGCGTTGTCCACCAGATAACATTCCACCACCTTCTCCAATTTGAGTTTCATAACCTAATGGGAGTTGTTGAATAAATTCATCTGCTCCTGCTAGTTGCGCTGCTTCTCTAATTTCCTCTAAAGTGGCTTCTGGGTGGGCAATACTAATGTTTTCTTGAATCGTGCCGCCAAACAAAAAAGTATCTTGATCAACAACACCAATCTGTGAACGGAGTGAGTTTAGAGAAATACTCGTAACATCTTTACCGTCAATCAATACTTTGCCTTTTGTGGCTGGATATAAACCCAAAATTAATTTAGAAAGAGTCGTTTTTCCAGAACCGCTACGCCCAACCACGGCTACTGTTTGCTGTGGTAAAATCTCAAAATTGAGATTTTCTAGCACGTTAATCTCGCTTTCTAGATGATAGCGAAAAGTAACATTCTCGAAGCGAATATGACTTTGTAAATTGGGTAATATCTGTCGGGAGTTTTGTTGCAAATCTTCTTCTAGTTCTGCTTTTAAAACATCGTTAATACGTTCAGTAGCGATCAGAACTTCCTGCAATTGATTCCACAGTACGGAGAGCCGCAGGAAGGGATTGATAACGTTGCCTAATAACATGTTAAAAGCAACCAGTTGTCCAATAGTAAGTTGGCTATGAATAACCTGCCATGCTCCTAACCAGAGTAATCCCGTAGTGATTAATGCTTGGATAGTTGAGCTAATAATTTGCAGGCGGTTGCCAATAATTTGTCCTGAAAATGTTTTTTTGATTGCTTGATTTAGTAATTCCTCCCAATGCCAACGCACTGTCTGTTCAATACTCATTGAACGGATAGAACGAATTCCTGTGATGACTTCAATAAGATAGCTATTCTCGTCATTCACGGAATTAAAAATTTCTCTAGAAATACGACGCAAAAAAGGTGTTGATATCAGCGCTAGTAAAAAAAATGGTGGTATGATCATCAGCGTTAGCAGTCCCATTTGCCAGCTGTACCAGAACATTAACCCTAGATAAATAAACACTGTCAATAAATCTAGAACGATTGACAGTGCTTCTCCAGTTAGGAAGCGCTGAATTTTTTGATTTTCTTGGACGCGAGAAATGATGTCACCAACATAACGAGATTCAAAAAATGCTAAAGGTAAGCCCAAAGTGTGTTTAATAAAACCTACGAGTAGAGCTACACTAACTTTGTTGGCTGTATGCTCAAGTAGATATTCCCGCAATCCTGTGAGTATGATGCGGAATAAGCTAAAAATGAGCAACCCGAACCCTATAGCGTTTAAAGTGACTGTACTACCTTGCACAATCACTCGATCCAATAGCAGTTGAGTTAATAATGGTGTTACTAGTCCAAATATTTGAATAAATACACTAGCAATAAATATTTCTAGCAGTACACGTGAGTGAGGTTTGATTAAGTCAAAGAATTCCCATAAAGATGTGGTTGCTTCTTTGGTTTGTTTGAGCAGGGCGGTGGGTTGTAATAGTAATGCATAACCAGTCCATCCAGCTTTGAATTCACTCTTTGTGAGGTGACGCAGTCCAATTGCTGGATCGCCAACAATCACCTGTTTACGGGTAATTGCATAGACTACAATGTAGTGTTTACCTTCCCAGTGCGCGATCGCCGGTAGGGGTTGCTGTGCTAATTTATCCAAACTGGCTTTTACTGGTCGTGTTACGAAACCAATACTTTCTGCTGCTGCTACTAAACCCCGCATTGATGAGCCGCTACGATTAACGTTAGCTAGATCTCGTAGCTTATTGATGCTCAAGCGCTTACCCCAATAGCGACCAATCATGACTAGGCTAGCTGCACCACAGTCAGAAGCGCTTTGTTGTGCATAAAAGGGATATTGCTTAGTGACATGCCCCCACCAGCGCCCTAGTTGCACTTTTGGGCTAGGAAAGTAGGCTTTTTGTTTCTTTCGCTTTTGCTTTGGTTCTGAACCCGGCTGTGGAAATGGAATGATATTACTATCATTGGTCAATACTTCCACCGGTTGCTGAGCGATACCTTTGTGGGAATCAGAATCAATCAACTGGGCTAATTCAGCCCAATGTTGCAGTGCTAGTTCCCAATAAGACTCGCTTAAACTATAAGCAATTGTTGATTGAGTCGCTTGCCAACTACCCTGTTTCGTCACAACAGAGATTTTTCCTGGACTTAAAGATTCACCCTGAGAATGTACTAATCTCCCCTGTCGTAATAGCCAAAGCTTATTATCTTTAGCTAGTTCTGCTGGTACTGCTCCAATTTCTAGATTGTGTCGTGCGAAATAAGATAAAGCTTTTAGCATCTCCTCAACAGATGTATTCTCTAGTTGAGAGTTCTGGCGACACAACAATGTCAAATCCCAGAGTTCGGCGCGTCTATTAAGGCGATCGCCAATAGTGGAATGCTTCCGCATCAAGGCTTGCAATACCTCTTTACTGAGATAGCAAAGCTTTAGCTTTGTTGAAGCTTTAGCAATGTAAGGTTCAAAGTGTTCTTCTGGGAACAAAGTCATCTCACCAAATGATGTCCCTGTATTGAGGGTGGTGATTAAGTTATTAGCGCTATCAAGCAGCCTTACTTTACCCTCAAGGACTATATAAATTCCGGCTTTACCGTCTGTTGAATCCCAGAATTGCTTTGCTACTGGTGGCTCAATGATTTCCGCTGCTTTAGTGTACTTATCCAGTTCGGTTTCTGGAAGTTTCTCCCCTAAAGTAGCAATAAGCTGTTGAGCCAGTGCAGCTTGAGAGAACGCTGATGGCATTTTCTCACCTCCCGGTTACACTAAATGACCATTGGAAACTAGGGTTACAGCTAGATTGCAAGTCGCGGATCTTAATTCCAGAATCTTTGGGGTTAACTTGCTGTTTGGAGGAGTTTTTTGGCTTGGTCGAGAGCCCCATTTGTTTTAAGAGACGGTTAATATGGCGATCGCTGATTTCAATGCCAAATTCAAGTGCTAAATGTTTACTTAACCAATTGGCTGTCCAGCAGCTAAACCCATAGCCATATTCACGAGGGCTATGAGTCACTAATTCTTTCAACCGTTCAATATATTTGTCATTGACAGTTTTTGGTCTACCTATCGGTCGCTCTTGCCATTTATGGGCTAAACCTGCTTGTGCTATAGCAATCCAGTACCGTGCCATCTCTTGGGAACATCCTAACATTTCACAGATTTGGGTTCGAGATTTTCCCATATCTGCCAAAAGCATAATTTCTAACCTACGATGGTATTCTGGTAGCAAGTCAACTTCTAAATTTTTCAGAAGCATCTTCCGCTGAAAAGGTGTTAAAAACTTGCTCTGTGCTGGGTTGTATTCGCTTATAGTATTGTTTTTACTGAAATAATTTGTCATACCTGCAAGTTGCACCATTTGTGATTCTAGGTAGATGCATCGGCTCCATCTGTTGCTCAAATCTGAACTTGTGCGTACCTGTACCACTGCTAAGTTAGCTGTTTCCCTGATAAACAAAGGCGTGTCATGGTAAAGTCTTGATATAGAGGTAAACTTATTACTATCGGGAGCAGCAAGTTTACATCTATATCCAACTTTAGCTATGCACATAACCTGCTTTTAACATAATACACTTCTAGTTAAATTTGATACTCTTTACCGGATCTTGATAAAAAGAGGTAGTTTTATACAAAAGTTTTTAAAATTACTTTGGGTAGTGGAGCTATATACAGAACCTGGTGTGTAATATTTTTAATCACTGAAAGAACTTCTAATATAGTTCAGTAAAAGGGTGAAGGCAAAATTTCGCCGTAGCCCCAAAACACATTTTGAAGAAAATTATTTCCAGAAGATAAGTAATCTTCACAAAAAAATCATGTAAATTTTGTACAAAATTTACGAGATGTTACGCTAGCTTTATGAAAGCGGCTCTAACTGAGTTTTAGGATATTTACATAGGAAGAAAGTTATAGCCCAGGAGAGTATAGTAATACTACTGATGCTGTAATTGCATCTTTTGGATGTGAAAACATACAGTTCTTACTTACTTATGGGTGCAAAGACAGTCAAGAACGCAGTTTCTCATCAAACAAAAGATTTCCTAGATCCATGGCAAAAGGAGCTTAATAATCTCCGTAGCACTGGTTTACTGCAAATTTTACACTTGCTTAAGGACTTAGGCAAGGTAATTTGACTGAAATACTTATAGAGGAATAAATGAAGCAACACCTAGGATTTGCCAAGCGCATCTTGCTATTGGTTACTCCACTAGTCTCTAGTTCTGTATTAGCACCTTCTTCCAGCCAAGCTGCGACTCTTGCTTCGTCAGTAGGACAGTTACAGTTTCCAACTTTTAGCCAAAGTCCTGTTGACGTAGGAACTGGCGTCAGCACCAACACCCTGACTACTGCAAGAAATGGTCTGGCGATCGCTACATCTCAAGCAACAGCATCTTTTATTGCGACTCCTCCAGAAGCATCTAATTTCTCTATCAGTGAAGCCTTCGGTCAAGGTAGAGACTACTTAGCACAAGCAGAAAGCCAAGCTACAGTGCTTGGAGACTTTGTTGTAGATGCAGGTAAGCAATTCTCTTTTGACTTTGCAGCTCAATTAAATCTCAAGACATCAATCGATAATCCCCCTCAAGAGAATGCAAGAGCAAGTGGAGATATCTCTTTTGTTTTACTAGATAGAGATACTAACAGTGTCTTAGACTTCTTTACCCTTGTAGGAAATTTAAACACTGAAGGTGGTGGCGATTTTCTTGCCACTCAAAAAAGCAACGATATTAACTTAAGTATTCTATCGAAAGATTCGAATTTTGGAGGTCAGCAAGAATTTGCTACAGCTTCGGTTAAAGGTTCTGTACAACGCTCTTTTGATCGCCAAACAAACTTAGCTTTAGTGGAAGTGAAGAGAAATCGAGCTGAAGTACGAGCACCTGAACCTTCCACTAGGCTAGCTTTACTTTTAGGCGCTGGTCTAGTTAGTGTAGCGTTGAAAAGTAGACGTAAAACGTCACTTAACCTAAAGTCACAGTCTAGTAGAGCTTAGACTGTTTATTTGCTAATATTAACCTGTTGAAATAGGTATATCGCTAAAAACTTGCTAACAGTTTTTAGCGATTTTTTTGTAAAAAAGTTATTTATAAACTCCAAGCAATACCATCCTCGAAGTAATGATAACAGCAGCTTTATAAATAACCTTTAAATTTGTCTATCCTAATTAAAAACTGCCTACCTAAGCAGCTGTGGAATGAGAGCTAGAGCCAGAAGAAGAGTAATTACCGTAATAGTAGCTCGATGCAGAGGTGTAAGTGCTGGTATAAGTAGCAGCAAAGTAAGGACCATAAGCATATGCATTGGAGTATGCATCTGCAAATGCTATTCCACCTAAAACGCTGTTATCTTCAGATGCAACTTCTAGATGAGAGATGTCACGAATATTCATAGTATTCTCCTGGGAATTGTTTTGGTTTTGAAAACATTATCACTTTTTTAGTGACATTTATACAATAGCATTTTATTTCTAAAAAAAGACGATTAATACAAAAAACTTCATACATAAAACACATTTTTTTATCTATAAAATCAAACAAAAATATCTCCATTGTTATTGTTTTTCAGATCTTTGATAAAAAATCTGAAAACTTTTACAAAGGAGTAAATGGTAAGATTCAGCCGATTTAATAAACCTCTAAATATCTCTGTTTTGAGCATCGCCTTTCTAATTAGGTTACTGACAATGCCCTGTAATTCCTAAACTAGGACAGCATTCTGAAAGGAAATTAGTTGAGAAAATGTTGAGGAGTATTTGATAGCCAAAAATTTGTTAAGTTTTGAATTCTGTTAATTAGGGTAAACTAGACGCAATCTCTTATCACGTCTAGTCTATTTCTTAATCAGAAAAATTTATTGATTGCTATAACGAGATACTTGCTTACACAAAGTTTAGAAATTGCTAAACTTTCACCGAAGAAGAAGAGTAAGCGTATTTTGTTACACCATCAGAAACAACGCCTGCTACTGCACCAGCGACACCCCCCTCAGCTACACCACTGATTTGAGTAGTAATCTGTCCTGTTTGCGGATCGACATAATAGCTTGCGCTATAGCCACTGTACTTAGCAGTATCATAACTACTAGACCAAGTACCGTAAGGTGAGGTGACAGTAATTGTGGTTCCTGTTCCTCCTAGTACTTGGCTATTACTAACAAGCTCACTTTCACAAAAACCAAGGTCAACAATTCTCAATTTTCTCATAATTCCTTTGTTGAAATAGGTATATCGCTAAAAACTTTAGCTAAGTTTTTAGCGATTTTTATCGAAAAGAGACTTATTTATAAAGCATAATAAATACCATCAAAAAGCAATGATAAAACCAGCTTTATAAATACGCTCTAAGAGGATGTTTGAAAAGTCTTTTAGAGTGTGTTTAAATACCCTAGTCACCGAGAAGGTGCTACGAAAGAATAAGGGTTCTGGTTTTTGCCCTCGCTCCTCTAAGTTGCGTTTGAGTCTCAAGCTGACCCTTTTCAAACATCCTCTAAATCTATCTATCCTGCTCACAAACTCTCTAACTCTCTAACTAATTAGCATATGAGTGAGAGCCAGAGTTGGCGTAAGAATTAGAGTAGGGGTAGTAGTAGTAGTAGTAGGGGTAGCCACTAGATGCAGAGGTGTAAGTACTTGTGGAAGTATCACTGTAGTAACGACCGTAAGCACTAGCGCTGGCATATGCGTTTGAATATGCTGTTCCACCTACGACGCTGTTGTCATCGGAAGTAATTTCTAAATGAGAAATGTCAGAAATAATCATGGTAGTCTCCTGAGAATTTTGTTTTTTCTTGCAATGACAATCACTATTTTTTAGTGACATATATATCATAGCATCATAATAAATATATCTTGAATTTGTTGGGCAATTTTTACATTTTTTTATATTAAAAAATTAGCAAAAATAATTTAAAAAAAATCAATGTTTTTAGCTCCTTTAATGCGAATTTAAATAGTTTTTTAAATAACAAAAAACTATCCTTTTCATAAAGGAGTATGGGTTTAATATATTTTCAACTAATTGTTCAGTAATAATAAATTACATAGAAACCTCCATTAATTAATTATTGATTAGACAATTAATCATCAATTAAAAAACATGATAAAATTTGGTTTTTATTTGGTATTTCAAATTTCATTAAGCTGAAGTTAAAAGTTCAGAGGATGAATTGGAATTGTTATCTGAGTCAATCTCAACTACAATTTCTTGTTGCTGTATTTGTTGCTGTAACCACGCAGAAAATAAGTTTGTAATGATTGTTTGGCGCAACTTATCATTTAATTGAGGTTGAATAATTTCTTCTACCAAAATCAGATACACTCCTGTTGGAGTAGTGATAGGCTTAAGAATTTGTGGCGGACTAGCAGCAAATACAGCAGTTGCAATGTCTGGTCGAAAATCTATACGATGTCGAATTCCTCGATATCCAGAAGCACGACGTAGTTCTGGATCTTGAATATATTGGCGGGCAATTTCTTGAAAACTTATTTCGCCTTCTTGGAGTGCATAAAATAGTTCCAAAGCCAAGTCTCTATCATCCAAAACAACTTCATAAGTAGCTGCTGCAACATAATTGAGTTGTTGTTCGTAAAAGAACCGTTCAACTTGGTTACTAAATAAATGATCTGCTAATTTCTTAGAAAGAACTTTATTGTAAACGACTTCTTCAAATTCATCCAAAGATAGATGATGTTTTTTTAACCATGCCCAAGTATCTTTGGCTTTAACAAGTTTCTTTTCTAATCGTGCGCGATCGCCTTCAAGCTGAAGTTCCTCTTCCTCTACCGTAATACCCAATTCACGAGCAGTGTCGGCAATAATTTTTTCAGCAGCGATCGCCTCGACTATATGAGGTATTTGGCAAGCAAGCTTGATATTGCGAACAATATCTTTGCTAGACACTTTCAAAACTTTTAACATAACCCCTCCTTATATAGTTAAGGACTAAAGATTTACACCGCCCTTTTGTAGTTTCTTAAACGGGTCTAATATGTAATCAATTACACTTCTTTGCCGAATGACCACCTCCGCAGTGGCTGTTTGACCTGGTGCTAAGGAGATACGTTTATCACCAGATTCGATATAAAGCTGCTTAAGGGAGACGTCTAACTCAAAAGTTTCGATATTGCCAGAGGTTGTCTGTTGATGTTTTGAGTCTGGTGAAATCCAACGAACTTCTCCAGGAACAACACCATAATCTTGGAAAGGATAAGCATCAAACTTGATTTTGACCGGCATTCCGACTTTTAAGAAGCCGCTATTCTGAATTGGCATTTGGGCTTTGAGTATAAAAGCTGTATTTTTAGGTGCAACTTGAGCAATCCTCTCCCCAGGTTGTACTACAGTACCAGCCTTTTTGATGGGTAACTCGAAAATCATTCCATCAATAGGCGATCGCACGATTCGTTGTTCTAACTGTAGATTTAAAGATGTTATCTGGCTTATGGTTTGAGCTATCTGAGATTTGAGCGTCCCGATTTGAGATTGTAAATCTTTCAATTGTTCCTGAACTTTGAGTACTGCCAATTCACCTGTATGAATTACGCTCTCTTTACCACGTTCTTGCTCTTGCAAACGCAGTTCGGCTTGCTTAATATCGGTTTGAGCTTGATGGATGGTTCTCTCATAAGCACTTTGCTCCTCTTGCAAGCTTGACTGTGCTAGAGAAACTTCAGACTGTGCTTGCATGAGATTTTGATAGCTTTCTTTAACGGATTGTTGAGTTTCCAAAAAGCGGTCTTGAGCAATCACACCTTCTTGAAACGCTTTTTTGTATCTTGGTGCTTTTTCTTGCGCACCTTCGAGACGAATTTGTGCTAACTGGTAAGCGGCTTTGCTTGAATCAATCTTTTGTCGTACCTGACTAAGTTTTGCGAGTTTTTCTTCTTTTTGTAGGTTGTAAGCAGCTTTAAGAGCATCAAAATTTTGACGAACTTGCTGAATTTGTGCAAGTTTTTCTAATTGTTGCGCTTGATTTTGTTGCTGCTGGGTATGAATAGTTAACAGCAATTGATTTTTGAGTAACTGTAATTGAGCCTGCTGGCTAAGTTGTCCAGAAAGCTTTGCTTGAGACTGCTGTAACTCTGTTCGCAACACTTTAGAATCGAGTTCGACTAGAACCTGCCCAGATTTAACAGTGTCACCTTCTTTTACTCTCACAGCAATCACATTACCACTTGCTTGAGAGTCCAATTTTTGCGTTGCTCCTAGTGGTTCAATACGCCCTCTGGCATTTCCTGTCTCATCAACTTTGGCAAACATTGACCAAGGTAAGACAAGTGCCGCCAAACCTATCAAAACATACAGTACAGAGAGTGTCCAACGTTTGGGTAAAGCATCCAACAGTTCTTCTGTACCGTAAAACCAATCACGTTCTTCAGATTCTTCTTCTATTGGAGACTTGATCTCATCTTGTGATTCGGTGTAATTTTCTTGCCTCATCTGCTCGTGTTTGGTAAGCCCAGATGAGGAATTCCGAGATAGCAGTGGCATAGTATTAATGGGGGTTAGGGGTTGAGGATTTAACTAACCAGCTTGTGCTAATTGCTGTTGATTGAGATAGAAATAATGACCTTTTTTCGCAATCAGTTCATCATGAGTTCCGCTTTCGACCAAGACACCGTGATCTAAAACTAAGATCAGATCAGCGTTGCGTACAGTAGAAAGGCGGTGGGCAATAATCAAGCTTGTTCGTCCTTTGAGGATTGTTTTTAGGTTGTTTTGAATAATTCGTTCGGATTCAGAGTCAAGGTGACTGGTAGCTTCATCGAAAATAATGAAGCGCGGATTTCCGAGCAACGCACGCGCGATCGCTAAGCGCTGGCGCTGCCCACCAGATAGCATTCCGCCACCTTCACCAATTTGGGTTTCATAACCCATTGGTAGTTGGCGAATAAATTCGTCTGCTCCAGCCAAGCGGGCTGCTGTGATAACGTCTTCTAGGGATGCTTCTGGATGAGCAATGCTGATGTTTTCGCGAACCGTCGCACCAAACAAAAACGTATCTTGATCAACCACACCTACTTGAGAACGAAGCGATCGCAAAGAAATATTAGTCACGTCGTGACCATCAATTAACACTCTGCCTTCAGTAGGTGGGTATAAACCCAAAATCAACTTAGAAAGGGTTGTTTTTCCAGAACCACTACGCCCGACAACTGCTACAGTTTGTTCTGGCTCGATTTCAAAGCTGATATTTTCTAGCACATTGCGCTCGCTTTCTGGATGATAGCGAAAAGAGAGGTGTTCAAACTGAATCCTCCCTTGAAGTTTACGCAGGGATTGACGGGGGTTGTTTTGTAAATCTTCTTCTGGTTCAGCTTCTAAAACATCATTAATACGTTCCGCAGAAATAATGATTTCCTGCAATTGATTCCACAATACTGCTAGCCTTTGGAAAGGGCTTAGAACATTACCCATCAACATATTGAAAGCAACTAACTGTCCAATAGTGAGTTTATTATTAATGACCAGCCATGCTCCAAACCATAGCAATCCCGTATTCATCAAGGTTTGGATTAAGCTGCTGATAACTTGTAGGCGGTTACTAATTACCTGAGCTGAAAACCCTTTTTTCACCAACTTATTAAGGAGTTCTTCCCAATGCCATCGTACAGTTTGCTCAATAGCCATCGAGCGGACAGAACGAATTCCTGTTAGAGACTGTATCAGATAACTATTTTCTTCCGCTCCTGCATTAAAAATTTCTCTAGACATCCGGCGCAGGATGCTTGTGCTAGCAAATGCCAGGATAAAAAATGGTGGCACAATTAATAGTACTAGCAATGTCATCTGCCAGCTATAGGATAACATCAGCCCCAGATAAATCACTAATGTCAGCAGATCGAGAATGACTGATAATGCCTCACCAGTGAGAAATCGCTGAATTTTCTGATTCTCTTGGATCCGAGAAACAATATCTCCGACGTAACGCGATTCAAAGTAAGACAGAGGTAAGCGGAAAGTATGCTTGATAAAACCTACTAATAGGGAGATGCTAACACGGTTAGCAGTATGATCTAGCAGATATTGCCTCACCCCGCTCATAAAGACTCGGAAAAATCCAAAAATCAGCAACCCCAAACCCACAGCATGTAAAGTCATTGTGCTACCTTGGACAATCACCCTGTCTAGCAATACCTGGGTAAGTAAGGGTGTTACCAAGCCAAAAATTTGAATTAGCACCGAAGCAACGAAAACCTCGAGCAGAACTTTAGAGTGAGGTTTGATGATCTCAAAAAACTTCCACAACCCTGTGGTTTCTTCTGAGGTATCTTCTAGTAAACTTGTCGGCTGTAGTAATAAAGCATAACCAGTCCAATCAGCTAGAAACTCAGATCTTTTGAGATGCCGTTGACCAATTGCCGGATCGCCTACAATCACATGGGTTTTCGTGATTTCATAGACAACGATGTAATGCTTACCTTGCCAGTGTGCGATCGCTGGTAAGGGTTGTTGGGCGAATTTGTCGAGGCTGGCTTTTACTGGACGAGTGGAAAAACCGATGCTTTCGGCGGCGTTTGCTAAACCACGTAGAGATACACCACTGCGGTTGACATTAGCAAGCTCTCGTAAATGATTGGTTGAGAGGTGTTTACCCCAATAGCGACCAATCATCACTAAGCAGGCTACACCACAGTCAGAAACGCTTTGTTGCGCAAAGAACGGATAACTTTTGGTAAGCTGTCCCCACCAGTGCCCTACTTTTACCCTGGGACTGGGAAAGTAAGGATGAGATTTTTTTTGCTTTTGTTTATCCGTCGAATCTCGCTGTGGAAAAGGAATAACATTTGTCTTTTCTGCTTTTGGCTTATGCTGAGGCTGTTCTTGCTGATTCAGTATTACAGTTGGGCGTTCGCCAGGATCGACAAACTCTATTAATTGTCGGAAGTTCAAAAATGCACTTTCGGAATCCACATCTTTAAGAATGTAGCCAATTGTAGATTGCGTAGCTTGCCAAGTATTGTGTTGTGGATTACCAACAATTTTACCTGGTGTTAAAGAGTAACCCTCAGAATTTACCAACTTACCAACTCGCAGCACCCACAATTTGGTGTCTTTTGGTGCAGATATTTCCCCTCCTGCGGCTACATAATGTCGCTCAAAGAACGATAAGGCTTTGAGCATCTTTTCCACATCAGATGAATTGTTTGGAATCTGCGAGTGTTGCTGACATAACAGCATTAGATCCCATAATTCTGCGCGAGCAAGGAGGCGATCGCGAATACTTGGATATTTATCTATTAAAGGCTGCAATCCCTCCAATTTTAGGTAGCAAAGCTTTAAGGAGCTTGAAGCGCGAGCAGTGTATGGTTGAAAGCCTTCGCAACCAAACAAAGTTGCTTCACCAAAGGATGACCCCGCCGAAAGGGTTGTGATTAAGTTTTCGGCGCGATCGAGCAGTCTGACTTTACCGGTAAGAACTAGATAAATACCTGGTGTTGAATCTTCTGCATCCCAAAAATGCTTTGCTACTGATGGCTCGATAGTTTGCGCAACTGCTAAACAATGTTGCAGAGCAACTTCTGAAAGTGTCTCACCTAATACATTACTAATTTGTTGACCCAGATATTGCTGGTCAAACATTGATGGCATTTCTTTACCTCCAACAAAGAGTTAGTTATTGGTCGAGACGAGATTTAATAACCAATGGATACTAAGCTCACAGTCGGACTGCAAGTGGTATATAACAGTGTCAGTATTCCAATAATTGCTTGTTGGCTTTCTTGCCATTTCTGTTTCTTCAAAAGCCTTATGTGTTCTAACAAGCACTTAATATAGCTAGCACTAATTTGAATGTAAAATTTATCAACTAAATACTCATCAAGCCAGTGCTTTGCAGAAGAGAAAAGCACATAACTATACTTACAACGGTTGTAGTCGACTAATTTCATCAAATGTATCTTGTTACTGACAAGAGTATTGTCATTGTTAAAATAATTTGTCATAATTACAACTAGTTGGCATCAACTGTGAGACATGATTTTCCGGCTGTTGCATAATGCTGCTGACTCCCGGCCAAGGTTTAACAGTTCGCAATTGCACAGCTAAATTTAAAATCTTCAAGCAGTTACTTGATGTACGCTGACCCTATGGACTCAGCCCTTTTGGTGTCTTTTTTTTACCATAAGGGTAACCATTGGGTTATAATCTAATTTTTGTTTCGCCGCAGGTTTCCTTTGATTCATCGGCTTTACGGCAGAATCAAAAACAGTACAACTCAAGTTTTTCGACTAAAAAAATCACTTTCTCGATTTTGTAAATCCTTTTAATCTTTTCTCCTAAACTTGGCTACTGAGTTGATCATGAACTTGGCAGAAAGATCGCGGTCTCTGGCTCTTGAGAAGCATGAAAAACACATAGTAGATGTACCACTTTGATAAACAACAAAACAGGCGCGAGCTTCCGCTGCTAGCCGACAGGTGACCCATTAAACTTTCAGGGTTCCCAGACTCATATTACAATTATTACACAAGAACAGTATCATTAATAACTCTTTGTAAAAAAATTTATATTAAATAAATTTTCGGTTATTTTACTTGAGCATTTTGTCAACTCAGGTCTTACAACTTCTGTCTAGGTGGATAAGTTCACAAAATCCACAGAAGCTAACATAGCAAGGCATTCTGCTACATCAACCTTGCAGGACTTAAGTTGATTACTGTTGCGAGTTAAAGAGCAATATGTCCTGGAAATTAACATGATACACTTCAAATATGTGAATCTTCTGAGCTTCCGTCAAGGATTTTATGAAATATAAATTGAAATTTTATCCAGACTTCATAATCCCTTTATAAAACTAAGTTTTCATGACATATTGAAAAGTCTATATTTCATGGTTTTGCCATTCTTGAGGGTGCTAGATGCTTTTTGGCAATAATTTTAGATTATTGCCAAAAAGCATCTGGAAAAAGCCATACAACTTTATGTTTTGATGACTTATAGCCTCAAGAACGACTGAGAACGAGCTTTATAAAACCGGATATCTTAAAATTTCTTTACCTATATAACCCACTACTACTATTCTTGAGCAAATGCTATAGATACATTACGTACTTGTATTCGTTTCTATATCTAGATATATTTAACCCGAATAAGAAAGCGCATACACATGTCAGTTTAGCAAGCAGTATCATTCTTACATCTATCTTAAGATAGACTTATATTAAAAGACAGGCGAAAAACGTTGTGAAAGCAGAGAAAAACGTAAAAATATCTCATTTAGGTTTAGCAAGCTGCTTCCTCACAACTTCCTCACATTTTTTTCTTACTCTAAGTATAAGCCCTATTTTCCGTTTCAGGAATTAACCTGAAGCCCCGACTTCTCCCCAAGGTAAGTCGGGTTACCTCACTCAAGAAGAATGAAGCATATAGTCTACTTCAGCAACTAGCCACTGCTGAAACATGCTATTGATGATTTCTTCGTATCTTTGAGATGTTAATTCAGGAGGAATGAACTCTTCGACTTTAAAAAGATGATAACCTTGCTCAGTTTTAATAGGACCAATCAGCTGTTTAGGTGGCGTACTAAATATGACAGTAGCTATATCTGGGGGAATAGTCAAACGGTAGACTTTTCCTTCATAACCGCACTTATATTTCCGGTTATCGTCAAGATCATAAAGGTACGCCGCATCAGGAAAACTGATTTCACCTTCTTCCAGTTGATAGTAAAGTTCTTGAGCGAGCTTTTCCGAAGAAACTATCAACTGATATAGAATGACTTGCTCAAACTCAAGACGGTTTTGGACAAAAAACCTCTTGGCTTCTTCAGCAAATAACGCCTCAGCTAATTTTTTCGCTAATAGGCGGTTTCGGATACCCTCTTCCCAATCGTGAAGATTAACCAACTGATCTGTCAGCCAAGCTATTGTATCTGTCGCCTTTTCCAAACGCTTTTCACGGCGTAGGCGATTTACCTCGTTATCAATTTCCTCATCTGTAACAATTATTCCTTTTTCTTGTGCAGTACGAGAAATAATTTTTCGGAATAAAATTTTTTGGTGGACTTCTTTGAAGGCTATTTCAGTTTTTAAAAAATTTATGATTTCTTCCGAAGTGATAGTTACTTTTGTGAGGTTAGTCATTGCTAGTGAGTACTTTGTATAAACTGGTATATCAAATTGAAATCTAAAAATTTTAATTGGCGTCTATCAATTTTCTAGCGAAAAAGATAGAAATATAAATTGTAGGAATTACGGAAAAGAGTTTTTTATTTTTTCCTTACAAAAAGGAAAATAGATTATTAGCTTGACTGTACAGGGTTTCTTTTGATTTTTGTCTCCCTAATCCTACATAGATTAATTTTCACATCTCTAGGTAATTTTAGAAATCTCACCCGCATTTCTCACAAATCAGAAATGTAGGGTGATTCCGAGGAGTATGGATCCAAGCGGAGTAACGATGCAATACTGCCTAGGTTTTGCCCGAAAATTCGCCCTCAACTAAAGTTCGGGCTAATAGCTCACTGGGTAATTTTTAAACCCATTTTAATGGGTTTAAAATGGGTTTGGGTTAAGAGCCGTGAAATTTATTTCCCGGCTCTTAACCGAGCAGTATTGAGTAAGGATAGACTTATCAAATGGTAGGCGGATAAAAAAATGGAAGCTATTTAAATTTTTCAGCTTCCAATAGTTATTGTGTAAATTGTAAGTTTAGAAAGTAGCTATTATCCTAATTGGGAGGACTAAGATAAAAATAGCTAAAACAGAAGCGTTCATAGGTGAAGTTCTACCAGCCTCGACAATGGTAATGGTTTTGTTTTCACTTTTTCTATTTCCTCTTGTTAAAGTTCGAATTTTTGAGGAAAAAGAACCACCAGTAGTGATGTTAAAACCTTACATCTTAATTTAGGAGCTATATACTCCATTTAATGGATTTTATTGTTATAAATAATCCGACATTGTCTCCTTACACCTAAATTTTAAAATGAATCAACTCCTATCTCTAATCTTAAAAAGAGATATTAAAAATGTTTGCCATTTTGGCAATTTATTTATAATCAAGCATTCACAAGTCAGAATAAGCCAGTGCTTTAGGGAGGACACTGCGTTGGGCAGTTTCCCATGCTTCTAGCATTTGGCGTTCACAATTCACGAGGAGGAGGGGATTCAGAGTTAATTAGTGATGGGTTTGAATCCTTTACTAATTGTAGAAGATTCAAACCCACCTATAATCTGTGACTATTAATTCCTGAATTCCGAACACCTTTAAGTCGGGAACACCAGATGCCAGGTTCCTACGGAGGTAAAACGCCAAGTACTTGATGTCGACGCCAGATACCACCCTACGGGAAGCATCCCTCGGATCGTCTACAAGCCGGGGAACCCGTCCAAAGCACTCGCTCCTTAATACGCTGCCTCGTTTAGAAGGGGGAAACCTGACGAACGCACTGGCTTCTCCTTCTTTAATTAATTCCACAGAATTTCAATGATAAATCTTGATTCGTCTCGGATTCTAGTTCAGACTTAATCGTTTGATATTCTTGAACTTCGGTTGCCAACCATTGCTCCAAATTGCCACCACGGATTTCCGTTTTTTGCTTGCCAACAACCTCAAGATAAGCTAAGTCTTTAATTTTCCCTAGGGTGCTCGTTGAAACGTTAGAATTAGAGCCTTTGTCAGATGATAGTTTGTTGGTTTTAAGATTTTCGTTTTGCTGTTGATTAGATCTATTAACTTGAGAGTTCTCTTTCAATAATCGATTATAGGTACGGTATGGGATGTAATGTAGAGGATTATATCCAGCAAAACGTAGTATCAAAACACAAGCCCAAGAATACTTCCCTGCAAGAATAGCCTCGACTATTCTATCAAGTTGTTCAGGGTTCATTTTCTTCTCTAAATTGCCATTACTGCCAGAAATGCTGTGATTGATTGCGTTCATTGTTCTGTATTTAAGTAAATTGGTATATCAGTTACTTTGTGACAAATGCTGAATTGATTCAAGCAATATATCTGCAATGTGGCTTTGGTGAATTATTTTTGCAGTGCCTGTTCTACCTACTTGAAGCTTAATAGGTTGCTTATTTTCAGCAACATAATTATCTAAAGCCACTTCAACTCTATAAGTTAAACCGAGTTTGCCATCATTCTGAGCATAGGGAAGAATAGATATCACTGTTCCAGAGATAAAGTTTTTATCCCATGTGATTTGTACTTTATCTTTTTGGTTGATAAAACCCACTTTTTGGTCGGGTAGAGTAGCCACTAAGATTAGGGGTTTATCTTGAAAAGCTATTTCAACAATAGCTTCTCCTTTTTTGAAGCGTTCAAGGGATAGAACTTTTAAAGACTGTGATTGGATTGCATGAGCTTGTTTTAGGGAAACGAATTCTCCTTGGAGATCAACAGTCTCCAAAATCTTTCCTGTCCAAGCCCAAGCTATAACTCCGGTAAAAAAAGCTATGCTACTTAACAAGACAAAATAGGGAAGTCTTGAGGGTGGTTGATGTAGCAATACTTGTAAAGATGCAGACCAATTATTGCCTGTGTTCTTATTTGCTTTTTTTGGCTTTTTCGCTATGGAAATGTGAGTGTTAGTAGGTACTTTTGGTGAGCCGTCGGCTATTGAATTTATACTACTCACATAGGTTAATGCCATCTTCGGTGATGTATGAACGTTAATTTCTGAGCTATTTGATTGTCTGGGAGTTTCGACTGAATTGGATATGATAATTCTGTCCATGAACTGACCTAATAATCGGAAACCTGACTTCTTATTCCAGTGCTTTTGCTGCTACGCTGGAATTCTTTTTCTTTGCTTTGAAGTTCAACAGCCACCCGATACAGGAGCAACCACTAATAGTTCAGCATTACATTAACGCCGCTACTCAGACTAGCTCAGTTAATGATATACACAAGGGTGAGTAAGGGAAATTAACTATTCTGGCTGTTATACAATCTTCGGACACTGCTTTTTGTGACTTCAAGGGATGTATGTTTGAAAAAGTAATAGCAGTTACAAACATTTACCTTTTCTGATCTCATCTAGCTAGTATAACAAACTTTCCTTGTGCGTTTTGGTAGATGCAGTTTTGTTATCTTCAATTTCTATTAACTCCTAATTTGCCTTTTCCCTGGTAACTTTATATCTGTATTGTATCGACCAAAAGTCGAATGGTGAGTTCTTAAGTAAGATTGCATACTTTTTTTCTGAGATTCTGAAGAAAAAAGATTCATCTTTCAAATTTAAGACCTACATTCGTATTTATACTATATTTTATCCCCGATTGTCATCTACTTTTTTGATTTTTTTGATATTAAAATCGTTTATTTTTTTTCCTGATTTAAATTAGAGGGTTTGACCATACATTCACTCTCCTAATTGTTATCAATTGAGGGGTTAAACCCCTCACTAAAACTACTCTAACTACCTCAAATATTGTGTTTTAGAGCGTTGATGAATCTTCCATTAATATAGCATTATGACTAACACTTAGAAAAGATTAACTAATCCTAAAAATTGCATTCCTTGTTACCGAAAACTAAAAATAGTTCCTTGTCTTTTTTTAGAAAACACTTGATGCAAGAAGGTTTTATATTTGTGTTGGGTAGAGAAAATTTTGTGGGTTATAGACAATAATCAAGAAATCTTGAAAATGAGTTGTTAATTGTCCAGCTTTGTGGTAAAATCTTTATAACAATTACTGAAATCTCCACAAAATTGAAAAAACAGTAATTCTTAATGCACTTTTATCAAAAAAAATTCAGGAGTCAGGATTCAGGAGTCAGAAAAATAAATACTGATAAAAACCTCATCCCTTGTGGATGAGATAGGGTTTAAAACTTTTCTTAAAACACCATCCCTTTATGGATGATGTATTCTCAACGGCATATCCTTCCTGCACAGGCTCCTCCTGACTCCTGCATTCTGAATTCTGACTCCTGACTCCTGCATTCTTTTCTCTAAGAGCTTTCACAGGTGCAATTGCTGTTGAACTAAGTGATAATACAGCCCCTGCATTGCCATTAATTCATTATGAGTTCCTTGCTCAACAACAATACCTCTATCTAGAACAAGGATACAGTCGGCATCTCGAACACTAGACAGACGATGAGCGATGATAAATATGGTTCTAGCTGTCTTTTGAGTTCCAGTGTTAACACGACTTAGGCGCGCTAGATTTTGTTGAAATTGATGTTCAGACTCGGCGTCTAGGGAGCTAGTGGCTTCGTCCAAAATCAAAATATGTGGGTTTCTAATCAGTGCACGAGCGATCGCAATTCTTTGTCGCTGTCCACCCGAAAGCATTGTTCCCCTTTCTCCCACTTGGGTTCGGTAGCCCAAAGGTAGCTTTTGAATGAAACTGTGAGCTTGTGCTAATTTGGCAGCCGCAATCACTTGCTCTAAGGTATATTCTGAATTGTAGAGCGTAATGTTTTCTAAAACAGTCGCAGAAAACAGAAAACATTCTTGCGGCACTACGCTCAACTGACTGCGCAAAGACTGAAGAGAAACATGAGTCGTATCATACCCATCAATCAAAATGCGCCCGCTGTTGGGATGATATAAACCAGCAAGTAAATTAATTAAAGTACTTTTACCTGAGCCGCTAGAGCCGACGATACCGATAGTTTGTCCTGCTTTTACCTTAAAGGAGATATTTTGCAAGGTATTGCGCTGTTGATCTTGATGATAACGAAAAGACACATTCTCAAAATCTACGTCACCTCGAATTGGAGGTAAAGCCATTAGCTGTTGTTGAGGATTCTCTTCTGGTTCAGCATCTAACACATCGTTAAGTCGTTCTACAGAAATCAGAACTTCTTGAAACTCGTCCCATAATCCTACTAACGACAGAACAGGATTAATAGCATTGCCAATAAGTAGATTAAAAGCTACAAATTGACCTATTGACATTTCCCCACGAATAACTAAAGTCGCTCCATACCACAAAACTGCTGTGCTACAAATGTGGTGCATGAAACTAATGGCTACGTGTAAATTGTTCGATAATTTCTGCCCTCGAATTCGCGCTTTCAGCATATTTGTGAAGCGCTCTTCCCAACGCCAACGCACTGAACGCTCAACACCAGCAGTTTTTACTGTTGCAACGCCAGCCATCATTTCTACCATTGAAGAGTTTTGCTCTGCTGATTCCTTAAAAATTTCCCGCGACACTTTTTTAAGAAATGGACTTGCTCCTATAGTCAAGATGACTACAGGTAGGATTAAAACCAGCATCAAGAAAGTAAGCTGTAAGTTGTAATAAGCCATCAATTCCAGATAGACAACCGCCATTAGAGCATCTAAAGTGGCACTTACGGCTTTACGAGTAAGAAATTGTTGAATTTTGCGGTTTTCTTGAACGCGGGTGATTATATCTCCTACTTGACGCGATGCAAAAAACTGTAATGGTAAACGTAGTGTGTGGCTCATAAAACTCCCAACCAAGTTGATATCCACACGAGTAGCAAGGTAGTCGAGTAGGTATTGGCGCGCTCCTGTTAACGCAATTCGCCACAAACCAAAGATCAAAAAGCCAATAGCGAAAAGATTGAGAGTCACAAAGCTTTTGTGTGGCATCACTTGATCAAGAACAACCTGCGCAAATAGAGGAGTAGCCAACCCGAAAACTTGCAACAATACTGAAGCAAGAATTATGGGTGCTAAGGGATTACGGTTGTTCCAAAAAGTCTTCCAAAGCTTAGCTACAGAAATTTTGTCGCTTTTGAGAGTTTTCAGTTGCTCGGTAGGGGATAAAAGTAAGGCATATCCTGTCCAACTAGCTTCAAATTCCTCTCGACTGAGCGATCGCTTGCCTATGGCAGGATCACAAATCAATACGCGATCGCCATCAATTCGCCAGACAACGACATAGTGAATTCCTTGCCAATGAGCAATCCAAGGGTTAATTTGCAACTCTACCCGATCTAACGAAGCCCGCACAGGTAGCGCATGATATCCTAAAGTTTGGGCTGCATCTGCTAAAGCTTGAAGAGATGCACCCCTACGGTCAGTACGGGTTAAATTACGTAGATTGTTTAGACTGAAACGTTTACCCCAGTACAGGCTAATCATTGCGAGACTTGCTGCTCCACAGTCGGAAGAACTCTGTTGTTGAATAAAGGGTATTCGTCGTCCTCGTCCCAAACCTGTTGACTTTTGAGTTGGTTGAAGATCGTTAGGCTCTGTGGTGGTGATCTGAGGTGTTTCTGGATTCTCCGATAAGGAGGGAAGGTAAGATAGAGTTTCTTGCTGCTTTGTTGATCCTTCTTGTAGCTCCTGTTCTTCAGCTTTTAGTTGATGAGGTTGATTAGCAAATAAATTAGGTGCTATTGCGGTTGCTAAATCCCAATATTCTATTGGCAGATGGTAGACGACTATATCTGTTTGAGCATTCCCATCTAGTGGTGTTTTATCTGGATATCCCCAGCTTTCGCCTACAACAGGCGGTTGCTTGTCTGCTATAATCCTAATCTTTCCACCAGCAAGCCAATAGTGACCTTGACGAGGTGGCGTTTTTTCTACTAAAGATGACCCAGCAGTGATTTTGAGTTGTACCCAGTAAGGTAAAAGTTGTCGCAGAGTATAACTTTTTTGAGAGCGTAGCTCTGTGCTGGTTTTAAAGAAAATGAGTGCTTGTCGATCGCACGCCAGTTGTTGCAAATAATCTTTTAGCTTGGGGAACTTCTGGAACCATCCCATTAACCCAGAAACGGGAATTTTCGCGACAAAACCACTACTAGCCGCGATCGCTTGGTACGGTAAAGGTTGATCACAAAATAAATGATCTGCGCCAAAGCTGTGTTGTACCAAAAGCAATTGAGTTGATACGTGACGTCCAAGAGTTTCATCAAACCCCAGTAACCGTATCCGTCCTTGACCAACTAAGTAAATAAAAGGGTCGTCATTATCTGGGTTGTAGCTAGTCAGAGTATCACCCAATTGAAACTCACACAGAACACAAATTTGGCTTAAGTCTGATACTAGATTCGTATCAAGAGAAACTAGCCTCAAAAGGTTGAGGATAGTTGCAACTAGTGTGGGAGACTCTTGACTGGTGGTATGATTCTGCTCTCCCTGACCTCTTAACGACGAGAAAGGGTTCATCGCTTAACTTTGATTTTTTGGTAAAATTGTTAACTTCTTTGTCTTAGTTTGCTGTATAAAAGCTGAATTAGTATTTCAATATATCGGGTTAGAATTACTTAACAGGTTCAGTCAAATTATATTTGAGCAAAATTATACCTAGGTTTTAATTACCTTGCCTCAACATAATATACATCTTCTTCTTTTGCTAAATAATCTACAAAAAATATATTTTTTTTGTGTCTGGTAGTTATCAGTATTTTTGCAATACTCTCTCCAAGAAATCATTTTTTTTGCTAAAAAGTTGTTAATTGTGAACATAGAATTTGTGATATTTTTTGGCTGGTGGCTAAAAGTACCGGTATTGAAATTAAAAAAAATAAGGCTCTACTCCTGAGCTAGTATTACAACCTAAGGCTTCTGGATTTATCTTTTAAGAAGCTTCCAAAATAGCTCAAGCTGGTTACAAAGGCTCAGAGAAACATATTATATGTCAGTCAAAGTGTACTAAAGCAATAGGGTAAACAGCCCCTAGTGACGTCAGCACCAGGGTGCATAACCCCCTATTTATTATTTAGTAATCACGAAATAAATCAGCCAAATAGCCATAGCACGTAGGTAAGTACAAGCACGAAAAGTCCCAGATGTAGTGATAGCTTCAGGTGTGCGGAATTGTAGCCCATTGTTGTAAATTTGATGTACTACAACTTCTGCCAGCTTCAATCCTTCATCCTTCATTCCCATTTTTACAAGAAAAGCTGCGATCCCAAAATTTATTCCTGTCCAAATCTCTAAAGGATGAGTAGCTTGAGGATTTTCTGGAGAGCCATCAAGACGAACACCATTAGCTGCACCAAATTTACCATTGTGAAACTTTAAAAAACAAACTTCGTAGATAGTTTTAAGCGCAGAAGAAGCACAATTTTGTGGTACAATCTCCGGCAATCCTAACAGTCTTGCATAAAATTGACCACACAACTGGTCTGCCATAACTACATCAGATCCACTCTTACTGTCAATTTTGTAATATTGTCCATTCCAGAGTGTTTCTTGATAGACAACGCGAGATTTTTCTAACCAAGTTTGATAGATAGATTTTTGAGTTGAGATGGTACTAAGATCCCTCGTTTCGTCTGTATGATTGGTTAAAACCTCGCAAATAGCGATCGCCGCTTCTAACGCCGCTAACCACAATCCACCGCAGTAAGCACTGACGCCATGTAACCTCCAGTCATCAAAAGTTTGGTCAGGCGCACCAGAATTTTCTGGAATCCCATCACCATCTTTGTCAAAAGTCTTCAGGTAATTCAGAGTTTGAACAATAGCATCCCAACACTCTGCCAAGAATTCTACATCCGTTCCACCCGTGAATAGAAAGTCTCGGTATACCTGCAACACGAAGTCACAGCCCAAATCCTTCCACAAATTACAGTTTTGATAACTGGTGTAGTTAGTTTTTTCCCAAACATGTTCATTGGGTGCACCCAAATCATGAGGTGTTGCACCTGCAACTTTGCGCACAGCTTGTGGACTTTCAGCACCAATCGTGTAATAGTAGCCGATAACACGTAAATTTTCGTCACTAGCGGGTATTGCTCTAGCAAAGGCTCGAATTACGGACTTTTCTAGTTCTGGAAAAAGCATTAACAAAGCAAAAGAACCGTATAGCCTCACGTCTAGGCTTTCATACCAGCGATAATCTAAAGATTCTAGTACAGCAAATTGACCAATTGGGTCACGTTCTGATTGTGCACTCCAGAGTGTACCGCCGCAGGTGAGGTCATAAAGCTCATTAAACAAAGCCATTTTAAACCAATTAGGCAAGTCTTTGCGGTTGAGTATGGGTTCTTGCCAAGATTCGATTTGAGAAAGCCATGTTTGATATTCTGTAAGCGCAGTGGATGCGATCGCCCAAGCATTCAAGCCACTACGACTAAAAAAGTCTGTGTACCGACGGTAGTAGTTAATTCCTTGGGCAAATTCTGTGACGGGGAAATCCCAAGTGACGACAAAGGGAATTTGGAGTGTTTCGCCAGGTTGTAAAGTGAAACGGACGGCGATCGCCGCTCCTATTTGTTCACCTTCTACGGCTGGTGTTTCGTCTGCACAATTTGACAAAGAACCATATTGTTTAAAGCTTTCCCAAATTTCTGCACCTGTTCCACTAGGGTTCCAGCGTGTGTGATAAGATACATCTATATTAGGATTTTTATGTGTAGCAATGCACCATTGTCCCTCCCCTTCTTGCATCGAGCTGCTAAAGCGACCTAAAACACAACCAATATACTCAGGATCTTCAACTAGCTGGTTGAAATTATCTTGACTTTCACCAAGGCGGGGTTGGTACTCATAAACTGGGCTTCCATCATCCCTTATTCTGACTTCAGGAGATTTCAAAGCATTGGTAAACCAGCCGACCATATTTTGCCAAGTAAGCATAATGCTTAAAGTCAAGGGAACATCGGTTGGGTTGTGAGCACTCCATAAAAACATTGCTACTGGATAGCTCGTTTCTTGGTAATTGTGCGCCCAAATAGGGGAAAACTGCTCACAAGTCAACTGTGCTTGAAACACTCGCTCATAGACAAACCAACTGCGCGGATACAAAGCATGATAAGTGCCTGTAGAATGATTTAGTTCTCCACCACTAGCTGAATACCATTCCCATGAAGCAAGAGTATCATCTTCAGGTATTCGGGTACACAAAGCGTGAGCGTGAGATGATAAACCATCTGACTCAAACACACTGAATTGACACGCCGGGATGCTTTTGAAGGTGTGTTCTCCCCCGTCAATATGCCAAAGATTAAACTCCCCTAAAGATGAACGACCAATACAACCCGCACCAAAGCCACCTAAAGGCATTCCATGTTCTGGACCATCATCAATGTTACTAGCGTAGCGAACAGTGTAAGGTTTGTCCCAACCAAGACCTATGGGACGGTTCCAAGTGCAAGAAGGAATTTTGGAATACGAGTAGTGCTTAGTCATGCCCTGATAGTACGGTGTTCGGTTCAGATCAAGATAATCTCACACAAAGGTGAGGATAATTCGTCTAAATTGGAAAATCCTCGTCTTCGCGTAAAATTTTAGTAGCTACTCAATTAGTGCTAGAATTTTCCTTCTGATCAGGAAACTTACAAAGTTAGAACCCGAAAGCCCAACAGTTGGGGAGTGTTTTTGTTTTGCATAGAAGCTTTTGTAATCTTTAATTCAGGGTGTCAGAGAAATCGGAATATAACTTCCGTGAACTCTCCAAGCTAGCCATAAAATGAATGTCCCACACCCTACACCCCACACCCCACACCCCACACCCCACACCCTACACCCCACACCCCACACCCAGCCCAGTCTTCACAAATGGCGTGAAAAGTCAGATATGCTATTAGGATGGTATTACTTGAAAAACATAGTTACTAAGATTCTCGATTGCTCTAATTTGCGTAATCTTACTTAAAACATGCTTTTTGTCCATCCTCTGTTGAAAAAGTAGCAATCCTTTGGTACACAAGGGAATCAAGACAAAATTCTCTAATTTTTTTGTTTTCTCAATATCAGGTTGCTGTGTCAGCAAATCACATAATGTTAGTTGACATTAGGTTGATACCAGTAGTCTTTATTAAAAATCAATCTAAACTACAAATAACTTTTAAACCTAAAATCAGAATTTATACGTATCTATCTTAGTTTCATAAGAAATAAGATGAGAACAGAACGCATAAATTTACAAAAAAGTAATGAGTCATTCTGAATCTTTCGCTTCTAGTAACCTTTTTGATGAGTTTAAGACCTGTGCTCAAATCCAATTTAATGGCAAACTAGATATAAAAACACCGAAAGGAAATTGGAGTTTTTATTATCGTCTAGGTCGGATTGTTTGGGCAACAGGGGGGAATCAAGCTTTTCGACGGTTGTGCAGACATATAGAGCAGTTTTGTCCTCAGATGTCTATTGACAGTATCAAGTTATCCCAATCAGAGGTGACAATCGAACATTGGGATTATCAACTACTAAGGAAATTACATCAAGAAAAACAAATCAAGCGGGAACAGGTTAATATTATTACCGAAAATATCATATCAGAACTGCTGTTTGACATCGTGCAACAGGCAAATTCTGGGTCTATTAACTGCGATCGCATTAATGGAGTTGTTTTAGATACAGCAACTACCTTCACAAGTGCAGATATGTCCCTTAAAGAAACACAATACTCCTTCCAGACTTGGGCTGAAGCTGGCTTAGCAAATATTTCTCCTAACTTAGCACCAGTTTTGCGAAAACCAGAGGGACTCCAAAAATTAGTCAGTGAAAGAGTTTACAGAAACTTCTTAAATATAATCAACGGCAGATACACTCTCAGAGAGTTAGCCATTAAAGTTAAGCAAGATTTGCTAGTACTTTCTCGTTCCTTGCTACCTTATATCCGGAAAGAAATTATCGAATTGGTAGAGGTAGCAGATTTACCATTACCACTTCCTCAAACTCAGAGCGTCAACCAAACTCCCAATGTCCGTCCAATCCAAAGCACCATTCAGAGTCCCAGCGTCACTCAAAGCCACAACACCGTTCATAAAAACAAAACAATCATGGAATCTGGCTTATTAATAGCCTGTGTAGATGACAGTCCTCAGACTAGTGAAATTCTACAAAAGATTCTGACTCCACAGGGGCTAAGTTTTATAGGGATTCAAGATTCTGTACAAGCAATACCAATACTTATTGAACGTAAACCAGACTTAATCTTTTTAGATTTGATCATGCCTATTGCTAATGGTTATGAAATCTGTGCGCAGTTACGGCGTGTTTCCGTACTTACTAACACACCTGTAGTGATTTTAACTGGTAGTGACGGGCTTGTCGATAGAGTTCGGGCTAAGATGGTCGGTGCTACGGATTTCTTAAGTAAGCCTGTGGTTGCTCAGAAAGTTATAGCAATGATCAACAAGCACGTAAAAAAACAATCTCCTATCACTAATCTTCAAATGTGTGCCACTTGAAACTGGGAAGGGGGAAACCCCACTTCCCAAAGCTGTAAAAGCTTTGAATTATACGTGGTTTCACTCTCACTAATTCTATAAACTATGCATCAAAATTAGATAGGAGAAAAAAAATGCATCTTTGTAGCTTAAAAATAAAGGATAGGCAACAGGGAAAGAAATATTTTCATACCCTCGTTTTGGGCTATTGCCCTTGGAAGTCTAGCTTAAAAAGAAGGGACAAAAAACAGGGAGTATTCCTTTTTCAGAATTCGTGATGAAACTTTTTTATTAGGACTGACTTCTTTAGGTATGTAATTCTTCATTAGTGAAATTAAAAAGAGGGTATTAAGCGTGAACACTGTTTTGGTCGTAGAAGATGGCTTAACTGATTTGGAGATTATTAGTCAGTACTTGCAAAAAGCAGGTTATTTTGTTATTAGCGCTAAAAGTGGTGAAGAAGTTGAAGAAAAAGTACATGATAATAAGCCTGATGTGATATTTCTAGACGTAATTTTACCTGGTCAAAGTGGGTTTGAAGTGTGCCGAGAACTAAAGACAAATCCTAAAACAAGTACAATTCCTGTAGTTATTTGTTCAACTAAAAATAGTGATGCCGATAAAATTTGGGGTAAGATGTTAGGAGCTGATGCCTATATTACTAAACCAATAAATGATTCAGAATTAGTTACGACCTTAAATAAATTAATGAAAAATAAAAACGAGTCAGGAGACAGAATTCAGGAGTCAGAATACACCGCCCATAAAGGGACGGTGTTTTAAGACAAGTTTTAACCCCTGTCTCGTTTATAAGGGACGAGGTTTTAAACCAGTATTTCCAACTGACTCCTGATTCCTGAATTCTGTTTGATCAATAATTTTCTCAAATGATTTAACTTAATATAATAACGCATTCCCCTTATTGCTAAAAATTATTCTATACAAATTTTAGTATTAATAAGGGTAGCATCAACCAAAATAAAAAATGTATGGTATTGCTAACAGAACAAAAGTTTTTAAGTTTCCAGTTAGGCGAAAAAGATACAGCTGTAATTCCATTGGATGATACTACGGAAGTTCTGCCAGTATCTTTGGGCGAAATATGTCGTCTGCCTCAAATGCCTCCATGGGTTTTGGGTATCTACAACTGGCGTAGCGAGATGCTTTGGTTAGTTGAGCTAGAAGAGAGGCTCGGTTATAAACCAACATTTATTCGTAGCAATTTTGAGCCTATAAATATGGCAATTGTTGTACAAATACAAGGTAAATATTTGGGACTAATAGTCCGTAAATTACTTGATGTGGAATTGCTAGATGCTTCAGAAATGAATCCACCTGAGTCTAGTTTGTTTAATCCACAAATATATCGGTTGATAAAAGGATACTTTATTAATGATTCAGAAGGCATGATGATCAGATTAGATGTTGCTAGCATTTTCAATGCCCTTGGTGGATAATCGGCAGTTTATAACCTCTTGCAAATTCAATTTTTGATATTTTAGTGGGATAGTTTTTATGAAAAGCTTGTATCAAGCACCTGAAAGAAATGGTACAAACGAAAAGCAACAGATAGATCATACAACAGTTCAACAACAATTAAAAATACTGAGGCAGCAGTGGAGATCTATTAGCGATGTTATGTGTCAAGCCACAGACTTAGATACACTATTCCACACTACAGTCAGAGAAGTTAGAGAAAAAATTGGTAGCGATCGCGCATTCATATATTGCTTTGATTCACCATCGTCAGGTACTGTCATCGCAGAATCAAAAACTACAGGTTGGACACCAGCTATAAATGAAACTCTTGCGACCACAATATTTGGATTCGAGGAAAGCAAAGATTATTTAGAACAGCAAGTAGTAGGCTTTGACGATATTAGTAATACAAAATTTACGCCCTACCAATCACAATTGCTTGAGAAGTTCCAAATCAAGGCTGTTTTAAGCATACCAATTCTGGTAAAAACAGAAAACCTCAACAAATCTAAAATTGATGTATGGGGTTTACTGGTAGTCAGCAATTGCTCCCAAGCACGTCAGTGGCTGGAGGAGGAAATGATGTTGTTATCTCAAGTTGCTTCTGAACTTTCCCAGGCTTTGCAACAGTCTCAATTGCGCGCATCACTTGAACAGCAACAACAGCAGCAGAAATCAATAGCAAAACTTATCGATAAAATTCGACACTCAGCAGATCTAAATACGATTTTCAAAACATCTACCCAAGAGGTACGTCAATTGCTCGAATGCGATCGCGTAGCAGTCTATCGCTTCAACCCCGATTGGAGTGGTGAATTTGTTGCTGAATCCGTCGCCAGAGGTTGGGTGCAACTCGTTGGATCTGATATTAAAACAGTTTGGGAAGATACTTACTTACAAGAAAACCAAGGTGGACGCTATCGCTACCATGAAACTTTTGTCGTTAATGATATCTATCAAACAAGTCACTCCCCTTGCCATATCGAAATTCTAGAGCAGTTTGAAATTAAAGCTTATGTAATTGCACCGATCTTCGCTGGGCAAAAACTATGGGGTTTACTAGCAGCTTATCAAAATTCAGGTTCTCGTCATTGGCAAGATTCACACATTAGCTTATTGACAAAGATTAGCGATCAACTTGGTATAGCTATATCTCAAACAGAATATCTTACACAAGTCAAAGCACAATCCCAAGAACTAGCTCGTACCACTCAAAAGCAACGCAATCTAATTACGCTTACCCATAGGCTTGGGGAGATTCTGACACAAAAAGTTGCTACTACGTCGCAATTCGATGCCATACTCCAAGCAACAGTTGCTCAAGTCCGTGAGTTACTACAAGTAGATCGCTGCGTAGTTTATGAGTTTAACCCTGATTGGAGTGGACAATTTGTAGCAGAATCGGTTGGTAAAGGCTGGATACCTTTTAGAGAACAAAATTTTGACCAAGAACTTTTGCAAGATAATGGTAACTGCAGCGCTTTCCGTAATCTCGCCAAAAAAGATAGCTATCTTCAAGATAATCAGGGAGGTCGTTATCGATACAAAGCTATTTTTGCGGTTGATGATATTTACAAAGCTGGGTTTCCTGATTGCTACATTCAGCTTTTAGAGAAATTTGAGACTAAAGCTTATCTAACAGTCCCAATTTTTAAAGAAGAAAAACTTTGGGGATTGCTAGCTAATTATCAAAATTCTGAACCTCGTCATTGGGAAGAATTTGAAACCATTGCTGTGACTCAAATTGCTGTCCTATTAGGAATAGCCTTACAACAAGCGGAGTATCGACAACAACTAGAAGCACAGTCCGCACAACTAGTAACAGCATCTGAACGAGAAAAAGCAGCTAAAGAGTTACTGGAACAAAGAGCAATTCAATTGCTAGGAGCAGTTAGACCAGCTCTTGACGGAGATTTGACAGTACGCGCACCAATTACAGAAGACATATTGGGTACAATTGCTGATGCATATAACAACACTCTACAAGCACTCCGGAAAATTGTTACCCAAGTACAACTAGCCTCTCAACAAGTGGCACAAACTTCCACCACTAGTAATGCTTCATTAGAAGAACTCACACACTTAGCGCAGCAACAATCGCAGCAAATAACCTCAGCGTTAAGCCAAATTCAACGGATGGAAGAATCTACTCAAGATGTCGTAGGCAACGCTGAGTTAGTGGAAGCAGTGGTACACCAAGCCAATAAAACCATTGAGTCAGGCGATGCGGCGATGAATCGAACTGTAGAAGCAATTCAGACAATTCGAGAAACTGTGGCTCAAACTAGCAAAAAGATCAAACGACTCAGTGAATCCTCACAAAAAATCTCCAAAGTAGTAAATCTCATCAGCAATTTTGCTACCCAAACCAACGTATTGGCTTTAAACGCTGCTATTGAAGCAACCCGTGCGGGTGAATATGGCAAAGGCTTTGCAGTTGTGGCTGATGAAGTGCGTTCGTTATCTCGCCAATCCGCAGCAGCGACGGTAGAAATCGAGAAATTAGTCCAAGAAATTCAATCTGAAACTGGAGAAGTGGCAGTCGCGATGGAAACAGGTATTCAGCAAGTCGTAGAAGGTACAAACATGGTGAATGAAACTCGCCAAAATTTAAATGCAATTGTGACTTCAACTGCTGAAATTAGTAACCTCATCCAGAAAATTGGTAAAGTTACTCATGTACAGATGTCTCAATCTGTATCGGTAGCTAATTCTATGCAAGATGTTGCAAACATTGCTAACGAAACTTCTACTGAATTTGACAAAATTGCTGCTGTTTTTCAAGACTTATCGCAAACGGCACAAAATCTACTGGCAAGCGCAAGCAAGTTCAAAGTGAATTGAGTAGAAAATTATGATTACCGATACTTCAATTCGCGAACAAGGCTACCTTTATTTTCTAGCAGAAGCGCCAGAATTACTCAACACTATTGAGCAAGGATTGTTCAATCTATCACACGGTCATAGTACTGCTCAAGTACATAACTTAATGCGCGCAACTCATACTATTAAAGGAGGAGCCGCTAATGTAGGATTAGAGTTAATTCAATCAATCGCTCATTCTTTAGAGGATGTATTTAAGGCTCTTTATAACCCAGATTTAGTCATTGATATCGAGCTACAAACATTACTACTGGAAGCTTATGAGTGCCTACGCTTACCCTTAGCTGCTGAACTTTCGTCATCTTCTGTTTCTCTTAATCAAGAGGATATTATACAACAAGCAGCTTGCGTATTTGCACAGTTGCAAGAAAAATTAGGTGATGCTTTTGGTGCTGATACTTATATTCCTAGTTCGATAGAATTGGGTTTTGATATTGTGCAATCCGTCTTTGAAATGGGAGTAAAACAACGCCTAGAAAGCATTGAGCTAGAAATAAAAACCCAAGAAAATCCTACTGAATTTGATGCTTTTTTACGCTCTCAGATGGAGGTGTTTACTGGCTTAGCAGAATCTCTAAGTTTACCTGGATTTGGTGCGATCGCTCAAACAACTCTCGCTGCGCTACACGCTAACCCAGCACATGCACATCAAATTGCTGAGATTGCGCTAGCTGACTTTCTCCAAGCACGAGAAGCTATATTAGCAGGCGATCGCCAACGCGGTGGCGAGCCTTCAGCAGCTTTACAAAACTTCACTAAAATTGCTACCAATGTCAACGAGTCATCTAATCTTCAAAATGAGATCTCTCAATTTTGTGAATTTTTAACTGAAATTTATCAAGCAAAAAAAACGACTGAAAAATCAAAAATTATCAATTCTAACCTAAGAATTATTCGTTGTATTTTAGGTTGGTTCAACCATGAGCGTGGAATAGCTTATGAAGATTTAAGTTTATCGCTAATTATTCCTAATTCAGCCCAGCAGGAATTAAATGACTGTCTGTACCATTTCCAAGATTGGCTGAGTCATTTTCTCAATTATGTGGAGGAAGAAGAAGATACAGAAAGTTTTTGTATTTATAGAAAGCGATTGATTTTAGCAACTATTTTATTAGTTGCTAAATTTCGAAATAAGAGTAGTGGTAGTGAAGATGCGATTATAAAAAATCTCCAAGATAGAATTTTGGAATTAACAAGAGAGTATCAAAACCATCCTCCTATTACTTCCGAAGATGAAAATTGGCTTGAAAAAACAAAATTACAAAACCTGTTAATTATCAAAGAAATATCTTCATCTAATACCAATGAACCTACAGATGAAAATTTAGACGCAATATGGGGAGGAGACATTATTTCAAATTCCCTAACTGAAAGTATAACAGTTAATGAAGAAGCAGAAGAAGAAATTGAAACTTTAGCATTGGATGATCAGCCTTTATCTGTGAAAGTTGAACTCATATCTGATATTCCTAACGAACGAGAAAATACTTTGCCTGAAGAGACACACAATCATATGGAGGAAACTCAGAAGAATCGGCAACCTCAATTTGTGCGAGTTGATGTAGCAGAACTAGAACGCCTTAATTATCTAACAGGGGAATTGCTAATATATCAGAAACGGCGGAATTTACAGGATCAAAACCTAAAAGAAATAGTAGAGAAATTATCCCAACAAATTCAGAAAAATCAAATAACTTTAAATCGATTACGTGATTTACCACTAAAGCAACAAAATTTGGCATCGCCTGATATAAAAAATATTGCTTCCTTGAAATTTGATGCTTTAGAAATGGATGAATATACAGAATTTCATTTAACATTACACGAAGCACTAGAACAGACGCTGCAATTACAAGAAACTATGGAATCTCTAGATTTACTTCTACAACAATGTAATCAAACTGGAGAAAAAAAACATACTTTGTTACTGAATGTAATCGATGCTTTGGTTAAAGCACGGATGCTACCTTTGTCTAATATCGTCAATCGCTTTCCACAAATGGTGCAGAATTTTGCAGCTGTCTATGGTAAATGTGTAGAAATGAAATTGAATGGTACAAATGTACTAATAGATAAAGCGATCGCAGAAAAATTACATGATCCATTATTACATTTAGTGCGGAATGCATTTGACCATGGCATAGAACTACCCGAAGTGCGTAACAAGTGTGGTAAACCAGAACAAGGTTTAATCGAAATCTGTGCCTATCATGAAGGTAATAATACTGTTATCGAAGTCCGAGACGATGGTCTGGGGTTAAACTTTGAGAAAATTTACAATAGAGCTATAGAACTTGATCTTATATCAGATACCGCTAAAGCAAACGGCTATCTTGCTTCTGCGACACAATCCGAATTGTTAGAAGTTTTATTTGAACCGGGCTTTTCTACTGCTGCTAAACCCAGTGAAATTTCTGGACGGGGTATAGGTTTAGATATTGTGCGTTCTCAGTTGCAAGCACTTGACGGGGAAGTCTCAGTGAAATCAATACCCCAACAAGGAACTACATTTATACTCAAAATTCCTTTTTCTATGACAACTGATAAATTAATGCTTGTTCAAGCAGGCGGTATTGCTTATGCTTTACTATTGGATAGTATCGTCAAAATATTACTTCCTAACCCTGAGCAAATCAAGCAATTTGAAGGCAAAAGAGTTTTACATTGGAAGACGCGCAAAGATGAACGTATGGTTAGCGTGCGTAAATTGTCTGACTTAATGTGCAATGGCAGTTCTTCTGGCAGTCATGATATTCAAAATTATTCTACAACGCTGGATGAAATAGGCAAAAAAATACCGCCTGTACTTTTACTTCGCCATCATCAAGATTTTTTTGCGTTAGAAGTTGATCACATTATAGGCGAACAAGAACTAGTTATTAGACCTTTGGGAAATGCGATTGCACCTCCAAAATATATCTATGGTTGTAGCAGCTTAGCGAATGGTACACTCATCTTAGTAGTTGATACTGCTGTGCTGATTGATTCTATAGAAATGCCAGCGGTCAGTAACATTAATATGTTACCAGCATCATATTTATTCAATAAACAACCACTACTTGTTTCATCTAGTGAATCCCAAGCATTACTTACAGGTTCTAGTCTAAACAATTCTACAAAATCGCACTCAAACATCACGATACAATCAGCAAATGCTTCTAAGTTACTTTTAGTAGTAGATGATGCCCTGAGTTTGAGACAAACTATAAGTTTAACTTTGCAGAAATCTGGCTATCAAGTTGTTCAGGCTATAGATGGTTTAGACGCTATCGAAAAGTTGCAGCAATATCCAGAAATTAGTCTTGTCATTTCTGATCTGGAAATGCCGCGTATGAATGGCTTTGAGTTTTTAAGCCATGTGCGCCAAGCATCTAATAGTACTACTATACCTGTAGTGATTTTGACTTCTAGAAGTTCAGACAAACATCAGCATTTTGCACAAGAATTAGGCGCAAGTGCTTATTTAACTAAGCCTTATTTAGAAGAAAATCTTCTTGGCACAGTCGAGAGTTTAATACAGAGCGATTAGGTGGAATGGGGCATTGGGGATAGCCTGCCACGAATTCAATGTGCTAAAAATTTAATCTTTTTAAATTCTCTCGTGTAATCGCCGCCCAATCTTCATCATTATGCTCAACATATATTTCCAAAGCCTTCTGGAAATTAACCTTCGCTTGTGCGTAGTCTTCCTGTAGTTGTGCAAGCGATCCTAATTGAAAGTAAGCCCTAGCTTGTGAGTAGTGATCACTATATTCGATGAAGATTTGTAAAGCTTGTTGATAATAACGCTTTGCCTCGCTATATTCTCCCACTTGTTCTGCTACTATTCCCAACTCATGGGATGTGCTGGCGAGTGAGTAGCGATCGCCATGTTCAGTATAAATTTGCAAAGCTTGTTGATAATAGCCCTTTGCCTCATCATATTGTCCCACTTGTTCAGCTAAACTTCCCAATTGATGGTAAGTGATGCCTTGTGAGTAGCGATCATCGTATTCGACAAAAATTTGCAAAGCTTGTTGATAATTGCGCCACGCCTCATCATATTCTCGAAGTTCTTGAGCTACTATGCCCAACTCATGGTATGTGGTACCGAGTGAGTAGTGATCGCCATGTTCGATGTAGATTTGCAAAGCTTGATGATAATTAAGCCTCGCCTCTTCATATTCTTCCATTTTTTCAGCTAAATTGCCCAAATGAGAGTAGGTGATGGCTTGTGAGTAGCGTACAGAGCTTCTGCCTTCGGAAGAACCCTCCGACACTGATGCTCGTTCCCCGTTATCGCTATCATCATATTCGAGAAAAATTTGCAAAGCTTGTTGATAATTGCTCCTTGCCTCCTCATATTCTCCCAGTTGTTCAGCTAAACTTCCAAAATGAGCGTAGGTGACACCTTGGGAATAGCGATCATCGTATTCGATGAAAATGTTCAAAGCTTGTTGATAATTGCGTTGCGCTACCCCATATTCTTGCATTTTTTCGGCTAAACTTCCCAAATGAGTGTAGGTGACGGCTTGGGAATAGCTATCGCCATATTCGGTGAAGATCTGCAACGCTTGATGATAATTGCTCCTCGCCTCCTCATGCTCTCGGAGTTCTTGGGCTATTATTCCTAACTCCTGGTATACAGTGGCTTGGGAGTAGTTATTGCCATGTTCGATATAGATCTGTAAAGCTTGATGATAATTGCTCCTCGCCTCCTCATATTCCCTGAGTTGTTGCGCTATTACTCCTAACTCATAGTATGTGCTAGCGAGTAAGTGGTAATCAGCATGTTCGATATAGATCTGTAAAGCTTGATGATAATTGCGCTTTGCCTCCTCATATTCTCCAATTTCTCGGGCTACACTACCCAAATGGTAGTATGTGATCGCTTGAGAATAGGCATCGCCATATTTAATTTTGATTTGCAAAGCTTGATGATAATTACGCCTCGCCTCCTCATATTCTCCGAGCTGTTCCGCTATCCTTCCCAGATTGTGGTATGAGACAGATCTCCACAGTTGTTTTTGTTTGTCGTCTACATCTTCAATAATGAGCAAAGTTTTTTGGTAAGATTCTCTTGCTTGCTGATAATGTTTTGCTGAGAGTTGACTGCTACCCAGCCTTGCTAACGCCCATGCAACTTCGTAACCTAATTCACTTTGTAAAAACTCAGGTGGATACTTCTCTACAACTTGACAGACAGCTTGTGATAAATTCAAGTTACTTTCGTGATCGTTAATTAACTCGAAGTATTTATATAAACAGAAATATATACTGATACTTTCCTGCTTTTTCAAGCAAATTTGTAGCGCATTGTAGAGATTTTCATATTCGTGTTCACAGAAAAATTTACCCCATTCCCGTTTTTTATCATCTTTGGAATTTAGCAAAGCTTTGTAGTCATTTGCTAAAGCTTGATAGTGATTCTTAAAAGCCTCTTGTAAAGCTTCATAAATCGATTTATCTATAGTTTCTGTTTTTGATTTTAAAAAATATGAAAAAGCAGGTTCTATTTTTAGAATACGATTGGCATTTTCATCATCTTTTAACAATAATTTCCGTCGAATTCCCTCTTCAATTGCTGTGTCAAAATTATCAAAATTGTACTCATTAAATTGTTGTATTTTTCGCAATTGATTGATATATTGTGGGATAACACTACGATGAATAAACCCACTAAATGGAGCTATAAACAACAGCAAATTTCTCGATTTCAATGAGAGATTCTTGTGGTAGGATTCCACAACTTCTAAAAGGTTCTTTGTCTTATCCTCGCTGTCAATATCTTGAAATTTTGATGCTTCTAGCTCCTCCAAAATATTTTGAAGAGATTGCTGTTTCAAATTCGGCAGTACCACTTCCATCGCTAAGGGATAACCTGCCAATAGGTTCATCAGTTTCGGAAAATCTGCGTCTTGGCAGATATTTTCAATCCGATGTGTTGACACATGTCCAGCTAAAATTTTCCCTGCTAATTCAGTTCTTGCTTCTTCGTCTAGCCCTTGTAACTGATAGATGTTGTTTTTAAATGTGGTTGCTTGTAACCACTCTTCATCATTACGGGAACTTAGTACAATTCGTGATTTTCCTCCTAATAATGACTCTAAAAAATCTCTAATTTTATTGCGTTCTGTCTCTGCTAAAGAATTTTGAATTACTAACGATTCTAAATTATCTAATATCAAAGTATAGGGTTCAGAGCGTAGTTTTGTCCCTAATTTTTGTACGACAGCCGCCTCACTCATTGCCTGAAACTGTGCAGGTTGAAAGCCTTTATATACCTGCCTGCTAATCTCGAATAAAATCTGTTTTAAAGTCCATGCTTTCTCGTCATAACTAAAATAAAACACATCTTGGGCAAAATGCGTCGTTTGCCACCATTCCCGCAGATAATCTAACAGAGTGGTTTTACCTGCTCCTCCGATACCCTGCAATAGGAAAATGTTATGCTGTTTTAGTGCTTTCTCTATCTTGAGAATGTCTAAATCCCGACCAATAAAACCGTATTCTGGCTGTCTGAAGCTATATCGACTTCGCTGCTGAAATTGCCAATATTTTTCTTCTTCTTGTGTAAACTGCCGTAAATTAAAATTCAGCGCCTGGTTATTATAAACCACAGGGAACAACCAATCTTCCAAATCAATAAACTTATTGAAATAGGCTTTGCGTGACTTGTTCAGGAAGAGTTCCCGCCTACCTAGCCGTATCGCCTCGGTGATACCTTTGTCATCAAACAGATGGGTATAAACCTTCTCTATCATCAACTTAGTAGCAGAAACAGTCATCCCATAACCCATGGTTACTACCATCTGGATTCCCTCAGCCATTAATTGGCTACCCAGACTAGTTTGCCCAGAGCGATCGCTTGTTACTTGGTGAGTGTATTGTGCTGAGTAACCCTGTTCATCAGACTGACAAGCATGGAAGAAACACACAGGAATTCTTTTGTCAATTAGCAAATCCTTTAATTCCTTCGCATCAACTAGATCTGATTTACCCTTGCTTTCCCCTTCCAAAAACACAAAAGCCTTTACCCCGTCGTAGGGCTGGAAATGATAACGCCCCCACCTTTCCTGATAGATGTAGCGATTCGCCACTCCCTCTTGCACCTGCCCATAGGTCATCAGTGACATACGAGTATCAAAATGTACAATATGGTAATACCCTACTCCCTTTTGTTCTAAATGCTGAGATAGTGCTTGATAAGTACCAGGAGAGAGGAACTCCACATTAACCCGTAACTGCCTATTCTTAATAGCCTCAATCAGGGGACGGGATATCGTTCGAGAACCCACATCATTTTCTTCATCTGGTCGTGCTACTACTACTAACACATTAATTACTGGAGATGGTCGCGTGGATGCTGATAGACTAGGATGTGCAGGTTGACTATTTTTGCGCAGTATTATGCAGTCTACCGCTAAAGGTCGTGGTAAATCAGGATCACGCAATGCTTCCCAGTGCAAAGCATGAAATTCTGGTGTTGTAGCAACAATTTCAAATTGTAACTGACTTAAGCTAGCAGCCCGCCGCTTCTGATATTCACCATAAGCTTGTTTATCTTGAAACAGTTGTTGAAATAGTCGTTCTCCGTAAGTTCGGATGCTACTGGCTACCTGCTGTGCCCTCACAATGTCTCGAAAAGGAGATACCATCCAGCCTTTAAAATACCACTCTAGTTGCTTTTCCTCTTGAGTTGTGAAAGGCTCGGTAATTACAACTGGATATTCTCTTCCCTCAAATACCAAGCTGGCATGAAATCCTAGATCGGTTTTCCCTTGTTCTCGAATCGAGATGACTGCCATAGGATTGCGGTTTCACAGGTGGACAATATATACTACTACACCTATAACGAACAGTTGGGAAGGCAAAATTTCCTTATCTTTATTTTATGCACAGACGGCGATCGCTTTCCTTAACGTTGGGGTTATTTTTGAGATAATCGTCCACCTACAAATAATTTGTATATGGGACGCGGGCAAGATGCCCGCACTACAATAATTTTAGGTTTTCCTCTTATACAAGGGAGCTACCCATCAACTTAACAAACTTGATCTGTTAGGAATTAATCAATCTACCACTAGGGTAAGTTGCAATTTCTTGGGTAGCGTTTTCAGCAACAGCAGCCGGAATTTCTTCTGATGACTGGGTTTTAGCTGCTAGATAATCTTTCTGTAGTTTGTCCAATATCTGTTCTCGTTTGTCATACAAACGCTTCAAAGGACGAGGCTGGCACTGGTTCAGAATGTAAGCTGTGACTAAAGGCAATGCGATCGTGCTATCTGTGTAACAAACAATCGTGCTAGGTAACTCTTCTGGATCTATTTTCCCCCAGCTAACGGCTTCGCTAGGTGTCGCACCAGATAAACCTCCAGTATCTGGACGTGCATCGGTAAATTGTACAAAGAAATCGTGTCCTCGTTCTTCAAGTCCTAGTACTTCGTGAATTTGTGGTTGGGTTTGTAGTAGAAAGTTTTTGGGACTACCACCGCCAAGAATGACTGCGGCGCTTTTTCCTTCTTGTTCCCGTGCATTGTATGCGATCGCCGCCGTCTCGTTTACGTCAATTGAAGGATCTAATATCAACTTAGAACCTTCTAACGACAATGCAGCAACGTTCATTCCAATAGAACTATCTCCAGGAGAAGAAGTATAAATAGGAACTCCACACTCATAAGCGGTAGCGAGTAAACAAGAATGCTTAACTCCTAATTGCTTTTCTACTTCTCGAACATACTTACCCAGCAAATAGTGAAACTCTGCGGTTCCCATTCTCTTCTGAAATGGTTCTGCTTGAAGAATCTTGCGAATAAAGGCGTCTGTTTCTAAAAGCACATCGTAACCGAATATGATATCATATATACGGATTGTGCTTTGCTGACGAAGCTTTACGTCATCCAAAAACGGATTGCCTGCGAACAATTCAAAACCTAACCCGTAATGCATATCGTGGTAAAGATTAGCACCAGTACTAATCATCCAATCAATAAAACCATTACGAATTAGAGGTGCAAGCGCAGACACACCGTATCCTGCTGGTGTCATTGCACCAGAAAGACTCACTCCCACCGTTACACCTTCGGTTAAGATCTCTCGACTCAGCAAATGGCATATCTCCCGCAACCGTGCTGAATTGTATGCGGTAAAGTAATTATCAATTAAATCAACCACCCCAATAGTAGATGACATGGGCGCTGGTACAATTTTTTTGCCTAGTTGTTTTGACATTCTTTGCGAGTCCCACTTAAATACACCGAATACAATCCTATCAAAGACATACTTTCTTACGGGGGGAAAGTGAGCAAAGAAGGAACTTAAAACTTATGTATATCTACTGCTAGTTAATTGTTTTGTCGTAAAAAAACTTCCTTGTCCTCCAAGTCTTGCCAACACCTAAAAGTAAAAAAACCTACCCTTGTGAGCTACACTCTTTTCATTACAAGTCGTTTATTCGTGATTAATGTCGATTAATTCTCCGAAAATTGCCTGTTCTCTCACTGCTTCATAATCTTGAATATTCTCATTTAGTGAAAGCATTGCCTCTAGTGTTCGTGCTTCTTTTGGCGTCAAATCTTTCCGCTCTGCCGCATAGACAATTTCCCCAGCCATCATCAGCCTTGATTCTAAAGGTATATTGTTTTTAATACCTGTCTGTATTCTTTCTTTGATGCTATTGAAAATCTTCTCCATTATCTAATTCCTCCCTAGTTAAAGACACCACTCTTCCGTTATTAAACACCAGTTCTATTTTTTGCAGGAGCTTTTGTGTATCCCAAACCAACGCTCTAGTTATCCCTTTATTGATCTCTTGAATGTCGGCCTGAGTATTTATATGATAGGCTACATTAGGAGCGCGTTTCTTAGCTATCGCTACCCCTCGTTGAAATGCGTTGCTGATATTGACCGCCTCTGGACTCAGTTCCTTAAATTCCCAGATTTCACCATCAATTTCAGCATCAGGTGTCCTGATACCCAATGTAGCTTGCTCACTCAATAACTTTACCCGTCTGCCAAGTTTGGCAAAGACAAGAGCCACAAACCGCTCAGAATCATTGGTGTTGTGGTATTGATGAATCAGTACAAACCCACCAGTATCCTCATCATAATAATAGCGCTCAGACTCTGGTGCTTGGTTGTAAATTTCCCAACTTTGCTGGATATAGCTTAGCTCCACCGTTGCTCCATTCTACAAACCAAGCAGTATAGTTCACATTAGTTTATTGCTGCAATTGTCTCATGAGTTGTTAGCGAGATTGAGAAAAAATTAATAGTAGTGGATACCAACTTGTTTAAATCTTTGCAAAGCTTCACCCAATCGATCGCACTCAGCAATCAAACTGATCCGTACATATCCCTCTCCACCAGATCCAAAAGCGTTACCTGGAGTAACAACTACCCCAGTTTTCTGTAATACATCAAGAGCAAAATCAGTAGAACTGACACCAGATGGAGTCTCAACCCAAAGATACATTGTAGCTTTGGGTTTGGTTACATTCCAACCCAACTCCCCAAGCCCTTGAATGAGAAAATCTCGACGGCGGCGGTAGCGCTCTTGTACTTCTTTTAAGTAAGTATCTGGTAGTTGCAAAGCGGCTTCTGCTGCTGTTTGCAAAGCAGCAAAAATACCATAATCTAAATTAGTTTTTAGTGTTCGTAACCCTTGAATAATATGGCGGTTGCCTACTACAAAACCGACTCGCCAACCCGCCATATTGTAGGTTTTAGACATGGTGTGAAATTCTACACCGATTTCTTTTGCGCCTTCGATTTCTAACAAGCTAGTTGGTTGATAACCATCGAAAGCTAATTCGGCATAGCACAAATCATGCACAAGCAAAATTTCGTATTTGCGAGCAAAAGCAACAATGTCTTTAAAGAATTCGCGGGGTGCAGTGGCTGCCGTGGGATTACTGGGATAATTGAAATAGAGTATTTTTGCTTGTTCGGCAACAGAATCAGGAATTGTGGCTAAGTCAATTAACCAGTCATTTTCTGGTTTTAAAATTATACTGTGAACCTTAGCCCCAGCAATGACTGGCCCTCGAAAATGCGCTGGATAAGCAGGAGATGGTACTAAAACTAAGTCACCAGGATTCAGGTACGCGATCGCTAAATGACCTAATCCTTCTTTAGAGCCTAGTAGCGGTAAAGCTTCGCTATCTGGCTTTAACTCCACATCATAGCGGCGACGATACCAGTTAGTGATCGCACAACGGAAACTCGCCGTACCCTCAAAAGGAGGATAGCCGTGATTAGCAGGATCTTGCAAAGCTTTAATTGCAGCTTCTACCACTGGCTGCGGTGTCGCACCATCGGGGTTTCCCATCCCCAAATCAATTAAATCTAGTCCTTGTTCCTTAGCTTTAGCTTTCAGTTCATCTAAACGAGCAAATACATATGGTGGCAATTTTTGTATACGTTCAGATGGAGCGATCCAATTTAACATCATCAGAAAACTCTTCCCCCTCCTCCTTGATAACTGGCGTCAAACCCGATTGAGCGCGACTAATTTCTATTGGTGCAGTAGTGGAAACCATAGCTGCCATTAATTGTTCAATAGCGACTTTAAAAGGTAACCTATGGATATCTGAATTAGGCGCAAGCGTAACTTCAGCAGCCCGTCGCAGTTGGCTTAAAGTTATATCATCCAAGTGTAGATCGCCTAAATTTTTAGGTAATCCAATCTCTGTATAAAACTTTAATAACTGTTGCCGTGCAGCCGCCGCCAGCTGATTACCTAGTATCATCTCTTCTAAGCGCAACTGCACCAAGATTCCATAAGCAACTTTTTCACCATGAATGCTGCTACCTCTAGAAATTTGTGTTAGACCATTATGCACTGCATGGGCTGCAACTGTGCGACATTGTGCTCCACCAAGCCCACCAATAACACCAGCAAGTAAAATCGTCGCGTCTACAACTTCTCGCCAAACATCGCTTCCTGGTTGTTGAAGTGCAGCGACAGATTTTTGGAAAAGAATATCTCGCAAAACTCGCGCTTGTTGTACCGCAGCAATAATTAAGGTTTGTTCTAAGTGTCCACTACTCACTGACGCTTCGTACCACTTGGCGATCGCATCTCCAATACCAGCAACCAAGGTACGTTGTGGGGCAGTTTGAATCAAATCATAGTCAAGTATCAGTAAATCCGGACAGCGACTCAGCGGCACATCGTAGAGAAATACTCCCTCATCAGAATACACGTTCGACAGAGCAGTCCAAGCTGCACAGGTAGCTGCTGATGTAGGAATTGTCACCACTGGTAAGTGCAACTGATGCGCCAATAATTTTGCTGTATCCAGTGCTTTTCCACCACCTATACCAATAATCACATCAGCTTTATGTTCTTTTGCTGCTGTCTTTAAAGCTTTTAAGCTGGCTTCGCTACAATCAGGAGTGTAAGATGATTTTGTAAATTGAAATTCTTTTTCTACTAAAAGTGGCTGTAGAGTTTGTTTTACAAGACTTAGTGTATTGTTCCCCCCCACAATCAAGGGACGACTTCCCAAACTAGCAATGCTTTCTAACGCTATTGTTAAAATTTGAGAACCACGGATGACTTTTGCTGGCGCTACCGTCAAAGTAAATATGGTACTAGACATTTGTGTAGATAACTTTTCCTTTGAGGGATTACTCATAGAATTTTCGTAGTAAAATATATAATATAGATTGTTTAACTACAAGGTTTATAACCTCATAGTTAGCAGTCTAATAACTTTTTCCCAATGGATATTATTACTTATTTATATCCTAACAAAATATTATAAAGATTGTAAATATTGTATTGCTCTACACAAAATATCAGTCGTCTGTTGGATACAGGGAAGATTTTTTCTTGCCATATGCAAGATATCTACCCCTTGTATCGCTAATTCTAGGCAGTAGGTTTAGGCAGTTGGGCAAATTTGTCTTCGTAAATTTCACTGAACATTTGTGAATCTTCACGACTGACGAGCGATCGCTTTATTTGACCTAGGTAAAGTGGAACAGAAAGTCCCGGTTCTGGATGGATAATTGTACGCGCTCGAATAGTTAGTTGATTATCTTCTAGCGTACCTTGGCGTCCAAAAGAATACAGATCACTAGCCGCTTGACGTAGAGTTGCTTCTAATTCCGTAGGTGTAATTTCGGTCGGAATTTGAATGACTGTTTGTGTTGCTCCATTGTCATAAATTAAATGATAGCGCACTGCACCAGGAATGATCGTGCGGGACAAGGGTGCTAACGACAGAGCAAACAAACCACCGGTTAAAACCAGCATAAACCCACTTACACCCACCAGGCGAAAACGAACACCCCATTTAAGAGTAAAAGCTAAAAGCGCCAGGGCAGCAAATACCAAAGTTGCAATACCCGACCATTGGGTGTACTGGAGAAAGTCAGATGGTTGAAACATACACAGATAGCTACTTTGGTGTTTTCTTAACTGATAGACTTATTTTACCAGTACTGCCCTAGTTAGAAACACTTTGTTTGATGGTTACCAAATGATTGATCACGACCGCTTATTTAAACAACTTCTAGGTAATTTCTTTCCTGAGTTTATGGATTTATTTTTTCCTCAGATTAGTGCAGCCTGGGAACCAGAGTCAATCCACTTCTTAGAGCAAGAAATTTTTACCGATTTGACTGAGGGAGAAAAGAAAATCATTGATTTAATCGTGCAAGCCTCATTCAAAAATGAGGATGCCTTGTTTATCATCCATACTGAACATCAGTCCTACTCTCAAACGGATTTTAATAAGCGGATGTTCAAATACTTCGCTCGTCTGCACGAAAAGTACGGTCTCCCCATTTACCCTATCGTCATTTATTCCCACGATACACCCATTAAGCCAGAACCAACTTCCTATCACTTAGAGTTGTTCGGTAAGACTGTATTACAATTTAATTACGAGGTTATTCAGCTAAATCAATTGCATTGGCAGGAATTTGTCAACAAAAGAAATCCCGTAGCTAGTGCTTTGATAGCAAAAATGCAGATGGCTAAAGCTGAGCGTCCTAGAGTTAAGTTATTATCATTACAATTACTTGCTAGCTTAGGACTAAACCCTGCACAAGTACAGTTGATATCCGGGTTTATTGACACGTACCTCAAACTAAACCCGCAAGAAACAGCACTGTTTAGCGAGCAACTTGCTAGCATTGAACCAAGACAACAGGAGGGAGTCATGCAGATTGTTACCAGTTGGATGGAACAGGGTATCGAGCAGGGTATCGAACAGGGTATTGAACAGGGGAAGCAACAAGAAGCTGTTACATTAATTTCGCGTCTACTCAGCCGCCGTGTTGGGGCGCTGACTCCCCAACTACAAGAGCGCATTCAAAATCTATCAACTAGTGAATTAGAGGATTTAGGTGAAGCTTTACTAGATTTTTCTTCGCTGCGGGACTTAGAAAATTGGTTTGATAGTAAGTAATATAAAGATTCTTTACCCTTTGATGCAGTGATTCTGTAAGGTGTGTTAGCTCCGAGAGTACGGCACCCGAAGCTGTCTGTCATTACCATTTCTCCTTGCTCATTAATTCAATTTAATTCAAAAGCTCGTTATCGCGGTTCTATCAATTGTTTTAAATATAGATAAGGGCATCTACAAGAGATGCCCGTTATGTAGGAACCCACCGGAAAGGTCAATTCCTACACCTTCCCAACAATCAGCAACAGTAAATAATATGGAATTGTCCACATTATCTATCACAAATGTGACTGTACTAATTTTATTAATTTGTCAATTTAGTTACAGCAGTGTATACACTGCAAATTCTTTTCAAACTGTACTTATGTTATAAGTATTTTTAACTACTTTCTTAATCAGTACAAAAGATAACGCAGTAAAGCTATGCTTTAAAAGCGCTAAAAAGCTCCCACAGTAGAAGTTCGTTCTCTTTACTTTGTTGTGCTAGATAGTGATTCGCGACGATTGTAGCAATAGGTGACTCCAGCAATAGCAGATACAACTATCCACGAAAGTGAATTCAAACGCACATCGTATAAACTAACGTCTACAGTGTTAAATAAGACTAAACTCACAACAATCAAAAGATAACTGAAAAGTATTAGTTTATCTTCTGTCTCTACATTTAACTTTTGAAATAGTTTGACTCCTCCAATAAAGATCCAACCAATTAAGCTACAAAATAAAACAGTATTTATAAGTCCAGTCTCGCAAGATAGCATAAGAAACAAGTTATGGGGATGACCTAACCACTCATGGGTTCGTGCTAAGTAAAGTGGAGTAAAATTGCGTAAACCCCAACCAGTTAAAGGACGTTGTAGAGTTAAAGCCCAAGCAAAATCCCATTGAGTTGCGCGAAGTGATCCTACCGCCCTATTAGGATATAACTGGTCATTTAGCCGCGCCCAAAAGAAAACAGGAACAACTTTACGAAATAATTGAGCAATTGGTAACGGTGCGAAAGCAGCCAAAAGCACTGTAGCAACAACACCAGCAACCCCAGCTACAAGAATGCGCCAGCCTTGGTAAATTGCATAAACTAAACAAGCAAAAATAGCGATCGCCCAAGCATTCCGCGAATCAGTTAAAATCAAACCCACGAAATCCCCAATCACCGCCATTGTCAAAAACAAAAACGGAAAAAGGGAAGATATTTCCCTAAATTTCTTGTTTGCTCTTAACTGCTGATAGCTTTCCAACCACAACCCAAACCCAAGGATAAAAACTATCAGTAGATAACCAGCCAAGGTATTAGCATACATGAAAACGGAGGCCATACGACCAGGAGGGTTTCCGCCAGACAAAACCACCCAACCAAACACACTTAAAAAACTTTCCAATTGCTTTGAGCTAGCCCATCCCAAAAACAACTGTCCGAAGCCAATAATAATCACTGGCACAGACATGACCACCATAATCCAGGATAATTGGCGCAATTGCCGCATTGTCTGAATCAGAGTACTGTAAGCACCAAAAACTACAAAGTAAGGCACGAAATTAGATAAGCCGATAAAAGACTCTTTTTTGTCGTAGGCAAAGCAAGAGGTAATGATCAGCAATACACTCAAAAGAGCAAATCCTAGAATTTGACGGCGGCGAATAATTGCCTCGTATCGTCGCAACCAAGTTACTATGACTGCCGCAATTAAACCCACTAGCCCTAACAATGGACTTAATGGAAAAACTACCAGTCCTAGTTGGACAAGGTTCCAAGGAAATTGCAGCCGAGGATCAGGATGCTGGGAAAAAAGCAATTTTTTAATTGTTATTTGTTGCATGCTTGTGAACAGACTACTTATTAAGTGTTTGTTTTTAAGTTGCTCCTGATTTTAAGTGTCAGAAACCCGGTTCCTTTAAGAAACCGGGTTGTGATCAGTCGAATTGTTGCGGATTACTATCATTTCTAATGACTATTTTCTTCAAGCAAACTCCCAACACTCCTCACGAGTGAGACGAATTTGAGCTAAAGTAAAGATAGTAGGAATGATACGACTATAGTTGGTAGCGATCGCTCTCCACCCTAAGTCTGCAAAAAACCAACCCCACATTACTGGTCCTAAAAAGGTAAAAACACCGCGCACAAGCCCATAACGAGCTGCACTGACAGCCATACCTTCTCGTGCCATTTGCAAGGCTACATAATTTTTAAACTGCGATGTTGCTATTGTTCCACCTTGAATAGCAGCTTCTTTGGCAACTTGGTATGTAGCAAAATGTATTGCAAATTGACGAGCAATTTGTTTAAGCAACAAAGGTTTAAGTATAGATGTGACGGCGATCGCACTACCACCTTTAACCAGTAAACTTAAGGGATTACGCTGTAATGAAAGTGGCAGCGGTTGTGTTAAATCTGATTTAGCTAGGTGATGCTGTATACGCTTATTCAATTTTTCTTTGTCTGTTTCTGGCAATTTTTTCCACACTAGCCCCAGTAAATGCAAAAACACCTCTGATTCTAAATCCACGGTGGAGAGAGCATCAGAATAGGAAATTTTAAGATACTTACATACTTGAATTAATACTTGCCGATACGTTACCTGGCTTGTGCGTCCTCGCAGCACCGTCATTCCATCTGCTGCTAAAAAACGAAATCGACTTTCTAGTGAGTCTAGCCAAGCTTGACGATCTTGGCTTTGGACTTCTATAGGTTCAGGTGTATGAAGATAATCTAGAGGATTAAACTTACGACTAAACAGAATTGCTGTAAGATCTTGCAATTCATCTTCAGTCGCTAGCTCTAGTGCCTCCCTCAGTTCATCCAATTTCCCTTCCTCCCTTCCATACAGCTTTGTCTGTACCTTATTCTACTACTAGGATTGGGCATGGGACATGGGGCATGGGGCATGGGGCAATGGGCAAGAGTGCCCAGCAAAAGAATTAAATTAGTAAATCTTGACCAGAAAGGAAGTCAATACTGCATTTGATTTACGTTTTCTTCCTTCTTCTTACCCATTACCCTAGTCCCTCCCTATACCCCATGCCCTATGCCCATTGCCCCATGCCCATTTACATCTTGCGAAGACCTATTTCCAGACCTTGACAAACCCCTGTGAGAAAATCGAAGTTTAAGGTAGCAATGGTGTCGCAGGGTTTGTGGTAGTGAGGATTTCGTAAGAATGCTGTATCCGTTATCATCATTGCTGGATAACCTTGATCCCAGAAGTGAGCATGATCGCTGAGCCTTGTTTGTGGGAGTATTAAACCTTTATTCGGCACAGGTAGCCACTCACTTGCTATTCCAGATTGGCGGATGTTTCGACTTAAATGAATCAAATCAGGAATTGTTCGTAGATTGCCCAGCAAAGCAATAAAATTGCCACTGTTAGGGTAAAAGCGTCCAAGAAAGGCTGGATAGCGTTGTGAGCCGGGAGTATTATCCCAATAACCAAGCATTTCTAGAGAAATCATTAAGCGTAAAGGCTGCTGTTGCTCTCGTAACTTAGCTGCATACTCAGAAGCACCAGAAGGACCAATTAAACCGTATTCCTCCATATCAAAAGCAACTAGCCGCACAGGATATCTCATCGGTTTTGCAGCAAACACTCTTGCTAATTCCAGCAGCACTGCCACTCCTGTGGCATTATCATCAGCACCTGGTGTTCCAGGTACGGCATCATAATGAGCACCAATTAAAATGGGTGGCAAATCCCTCTTTTTGTTGTGAGTCGAGGAGGAATCTGGAGGTAAATTTAGAATGATGTTATTAAACGCCTTGCCCTTGACATGAAAGGTGTGGATTTCCACACTTCCCGATTGTGCGAATTCTTGGTGAATATATTCTTGGACAAAAAAGTGTCCAGCCGAAGCTAGATAAGGATCGCGCTCGCGGGCTATCTGAGTTAGGTGATTTTCTAATCGGTGTTTTAAATTCAAATTTATAAAAAAATTAACTTAAATACCTGGAGAACCCAAAACAAGAAAACTAACCGAAACACATAGTGACTCAACTTCTTAGGCAGACCAATCTTAGTCAGTGTTATCCTAGTGTTGCGACTAGCTTCAATTGCACGAATTCAAGCAGTCACTTTTTTTTAAGAGGAAGCTAACTAAATTAACCTTTAACAAATCCTCATAACACGGTATTGTGCGGGCGTAGTCTAGTTCTTGCTTTATTCGATGATAATTATACATAAGTTTTCATTCTTTAGCATCCAGCTAAAAGCAATTGCTCCCAAGCATAATAAATTTATAAGACGCACTAGGAGAACAGCAACGCATGGGCAAGGTAGTCGGCATTGACTTGGGTACAACCAACTCAGTGGTTGCCGTCATGGAGGGTGGCAAGCCGGTAGTGATTGCCAATGCAGAAGGAATGCGAACCACTCCCTCAGTCGTTGGTTTCAGCAAAGAAGGTGAAAGAGTCGTCGGGCAAATGGCGCGGAGACAAACCGTCCTCAACCCACAAAATACTTTCTTCGCTGTGAAACGCTTTATGGGGCGTAGGTACGCCGAACTTAATCCAGAATCAAAGCGAGTACCATACACCATCCGCAAAAATGAAGTAGGTGGTATTAAAATTGCTTGTCCTCGTCTGGATAAGGAATTCGCTCCAGAAGAAATTTCGGCAATGATCCTTAAGAAATTGGCAGACGATGCTAGTACTTACTTAGGTCAGCCTGTAACAGGAGCTGTCATCACTGTTCCTGCCTACTTTAATGATTCTCAGCGTCAAGCAACACGAGACGCTGGTAGAATAGCAGGTTTAGAGGTACTGCGGATTCTCAATGAACCTACCGCAGCAGCTTTGGCTTATGGATTAGATCGCAAAGACAGCGAAACTGTTTTGGTATTTGATCTAGGCGGTGGCACATTTGATGTGTCAATTCTAGACGTTGGTGATGGCGTATTTGAGGTGAGATCCACTAGTGGTAATACGCAATTAGGTGGTAACGATTTTGATAAAAAAATTGTCGATTGGCTAGCAGAAAAATTTCTCGAAGCCGAAGGGATAGACCTTAGACGTGAGCCACAAGCTTTACAGCGATTAATAGAAGCTGCGGAAAAAGCTAAAATTGAGCTTTCCTCGGTTAGTGTCACCGATATAAATTTACCCTTCATCACAGCCGATCAAGAAGGTCCTAAGCATTTAGAAACTCGCTTAACACGTTCCGAGTTTGAGGGTTTGTGTGATGATTTGTTAGGGCGATTGCGCCAGCCTGTAAAACGGGCACTGAAAGACGCTGAAGTAACACCCACAGATATTGATGAGGTTGTGTTGGTGGGAGGTGCTACCCGTATGCCTATGGTACAGCAGCTTGTACGGGCAATGATTGGTCAGCAACCTAACCAAAATGTCAATCCAGATGAAGTTGTGGCAGTTGGTGCAGCAATTCAGGCAGGTATTCTCGCAGGAGAACTGAAAGATGTACTGCTGTTAGATGTCACGCCTTTATCTCTGGGGTTAGAAACAATTAGCGGTGTAACCAAAAAACTCATTCCTCGCAATACCACTATCCCAGTACGTCGCTCTGATATTTTTTCTACATCGGAAAATAACCAAAACACTGTGGAAGTCCATGTAGTTCAGGGCGAAAGAGAAATGGCAACAGACAACAAATCGCTGGGGCGATTTAAGTTGTATGGTATCCCACCAGCACCACGAGGCATTCCGCAGATCCAAGTCTCATTTGATATTGATGCAAACGGGATTTTACAGGTAACAGCTTTGGATAGAACAACAGGTCGAGAACAAAGTATTACTATTCAAGGTGCTTCTACCCTAAATGAAGCGGAAATTAAACGGATGATTCAAGACGCCCAGAAATATGCTGAGGTAGATCGAGAGCGTAAAGAACGAGTAGAAAAGCGAACTCGTTCTGAAGCCTTAATTCTGCAAGCAGAACGACAGCTTAGGGAAGTAGCCCTGGATTTAGGCATGCAGTTTGCACGTAGTCGTCGTTATCGGATTGATAATATTTGTCGGGAACTGCGCGAGAGTTTAAAGGAAGACGATGACCGTGGTATAGACCAAGCTTACGCGGATTTGCAAGACGCGTTGTCTGATCTAAACCGGGAAATCCGTGAGTATTATACTGACGAGGAAGACGATGATTTGTTTGGTACTATCCGTGACATCTTTACTGGCGATAGTAAAGAACGGGAACGAGATAGCGAAGCGCAGCGGCGTTCACGTAGCTTCTTCGACGAAACTAGCGTTGACCGCGAACCTATGAGGGATACGTATCGTGAACGTGATTACTATAACAGAGATAGGGACTATAACCAAAATAGGGACTACGGTAGTAAAAACTACGGGAAGGAAAACCGTTCCTACTCTAATGACAGTGGTTATCCACGCCGCAAATCTCGTCCTAGCTACCAGGATAATTGGGATGAGGATGATGATGATTGGTTGTAACTAACAATTTTGGATTTTGGAGTGACAAAAAAGAGAGTAGGGAGCAAGGAATAAAGTTGGAAATAAAAAACTTCGGTTGTGGGATACAAGCCCACTTTAAAAGAAATGTATTTCTAGACTCGTATGGTGCAAGATATACTGCGTCTAAGTTTTCAATCCTACAGTTAAAATTGTAGGTTTCCCTGTTCATGGCTCCCTGCTCCGTGCTCTCTACTAACTTAAAGCGACTGGTATGCTTTTAGATTAATCTGGAGAGGAAGTAGCTACTGATGGCACTTACCTCTTCCCAATAATCTAAAATCTAAAATCTAAAATTAAGAAACTGACTATGCCGAACTTGCAGAATTTTCGAGATTATTATGAAATTTTGGAAGTCCCAAAAGATGCTTCCAATGAAGAAATTAAAAAGAATTATCGGCGATTAGCACGACAATATCACCCAGACCTCAATCCTGGAAATAAAGCAGCAGAAGAAAAATTTAAGGATATTGGAGAAGCTTATGAAGTCCTCTCCGATTCAACTAAGCGAACACAGTACGACCAGTTTAGCCGCTTCTGGAAGCAAAAAGGTTTTCCTGTCGGCAAATCAAGACCGCGTGATAACACTTGGTGGAATAACCGAGCTAAAAGCCGTGATGTCAAGGAAGAAGTAAACCCTGGTGATTATCCTGATTTTGAAAGCTTTATTAATCAAGTTGTAGGTGTCGGTGGTCGCAGAGAAAGTAAAAATGGTTCCTCTGATGGTGTTAACAGCGATCCGTTTCGTTCGCCTAGAACAAAAGTGGAATACACTGTCAATCCTCGCAACACTCGTCGAGATATAGAAGCACGATTAACTTTACCACTGGAAAAAGCTTATAAAGGTGGAGTGGAACGGATTCGTCTTGAAGATGGGCGATCGCTTGAAGTCAATATGCCAATTGGTATGGTGACAGGTCAAACCATCCGCTTACAGAAACAAGGAATTAATGGTGGCGATTTATACTTAAAAATTACAGTTCTCACTCATTCACTATTTAAACTAGAAGGAACAAACATACTGTGTCAAGTTCCAGTTACACCCGCAGAAGCAGTATTAGGAGGACAAATAGAAGCACCTACCTTAGACGGACCGGTAAAAATGACCATCCCACCAGGAGTAAAATCTGGGCAAAGATTCCGTCTTTCTAATAAAGGCTACCCCGCCGACAACGGTAAGCGAGGTGATCAATTGGTAGAAATCCAAATAGTGCCCCCCAAGGAAATTAGTCCACAAGAACGGGAACTCTATGAAAAGTTACGAGAAATAGAAACCTTTAAACCGCGAGCTGATTTAGTAAGTTAAAACTATTTTGATTCTCCGTCACGAGTAGGTCGAGAGTATGTCACAATATTAGAAACTAATAGCTAGGTGACGAAAACAGCCGTGAATCAACATGGGTCAATGCCACAAAGCAACGAACCCACCTATTACTCGCTACTAGGATTGCACCCCTCAGCATCAGCAATCGAGATCCGTCGTGCCTATCGGGAACTGAGCAAGCGCTATCATCCTGATACAACAGACTTGCCTGCTGCTGTGGCGATCGCCAAATTTCAGCAGCTTAACGAAGCTTACGCAACTCTTAGTAACTCAGAACGACGATTTAGTTATGATTTAAAAATCGGGTATTCGCGCATTAGAGTTATTCAAGTACCCCCCGATTTAAATAATCCTGCTTCCTCTTCATATAACCAGTCTAAATCAGCTTATCTAGATGCAACTGATCGTCCTTTGTCACGAGTAGAAATCTTTGCTCTATTTATTCTCGGGATAACGTTTTTAACTTGTGTGCTTATAGTGATCGCTATTGGGTTAACTCGTGGGCATGCTGCTGTTCAAATGCTAGTGATTGAACATCTTATGAATTTACAATAGGTAAAGCAGAAAGCCTTGCCTATACTTAATTAATACAACCAATAAAAGTCAATATGTCTATTCTTCCCTCTGATACTCCCTTATATAGCCATCCTCTTCCTCAAATCGAGAAGTGGCTCAGAGATCAAGGTTGTCAACAAGATGAAAAACAGCTGCACTGTTGGCATGTACAACGACCTACTTGGCAAGCTGAACTATGTTTAGATGTTGAATTGATCATAGTCCGATATCTTCAAGCTGGAGAAAATGGGCAAGATATTCAGCGTTCCTTCAAGTATGCTCTTAGCCGCCAAGACATTGAACGAGCTATTTTCTCAGGACCCTAATATATCATGATCAGTTGAAGAGTTATGCTTAAACAAGCAGGGGGCAGAGGGGAAGTGATTTTTACTCCTGACTCCTGAATTCTGAATTCTGACTCCTGAAGTTACAATTTTCCAAACCTACGCTCTCGCTGTTGATAAGAATACAACGCGCGGTGAAACTCATGGCGGTTAAAATCAGGCCATAAGGTATCGGTTATATAAATTTCTGCATAAGCGATTTGCCACAGAAGGAAATTTGAGATCCGCATCTCGCCACTGGTACGAATTAACAAATCTGGACTACAAATTCCTGCGGTGTAGAGGTGCCGTTCAAAAATCGCCTCATCAATTTCGTGCGGCTGTATTAGGCCTTGTTGTACTTTATCAGCGATCGCACGACAAGCTTGTAAGATCTCCTGTCTCCCGCCATAATTTGTTGCAACAGTAAACTGGATACCACGATTGTTCCTAGTTTTTTCCATTGAATAGGCAATTTCTTCTTGAAGGGCTCTTGGTAAAGCCATTAAATTTCCGACAAACTTAATTTGAACATTCTCCTCCATCATTTCCCGCAATTCCTGGCGTAAAACCCGCTGGAACAAAGTCATTAAAAAATCGACTTCCTCGTGTGATCTTCCCCAGTTTTCGGTCGAGAAAGCATAAGCGGTTAATGCACTAATTCCCCAGTCGTCACAGCAGCGCACTAAATTTTTCAGAGCATCTGTTCCCCGCTGATGACCTATAAATCGGGGTAACCCTCGGAGTTCAGCCCATCGACGATTGCCATCACAAATTACCGCAACGTGCTTGGGCAGTAGTTCTGGTTTTAAATCAGTAGGTAGATCTTGCAGTTCAATTTTTTGTGCTGTCATTTCTTATCTCGTGAAGCAGTCGATGGTAATCCGAGTAAACGTGAAACCAGTGCTAGTGTCTTACCACGAATTTGGCGACCCAAACTTAACAAACCAGGAGCAACAGCTTCCCGATCAACGGTTGGGGAAAACAGAGCCTCTAAAGACTCTTTTAACTTCGTGATTGTCAGTGGTCTATTTAAAGTTCCCCTTTCAGCAAGGGAAATTGAACCAGTTTCTTCTGACACAACGACACAAATGCAATTTTCGACCCGCTCAGTAATTCCCATCGCCGCTCGGTGGCGTGTCCCCAGCTGGCGTGAGGCTGTGCGTCCCGAAAGTGGTAGAATTATACCCGATGCCACAATCCGCGAGCCACGAATCAACGTTGCTCCGTCATGCAAAAGAGTTTTTGGCTGAAAAATTGTTTGGATCAGTTCCTTCGAGATTTCTGCATTCAGCCTAACTCCTGGCACAGAAAAATCTCGCTCATCAATTGGCCCTGTGGTTTCTAAAATTAGCAACGCTCCAATCCTGTTTTTCGACAGTTCTTTAACCGCATCAACAATTTCGTCAATTACACTATCAGATTTTGGAACAGCGCGAGTGGACGATTGAAAAAGCTGTTGGATTTTTCCTCGTCCTAACTGTTCCAAAAATCGACGAAAATCTGATTGGAGAGCAACCGCCATCGCTACAGCACAGCCGATCACTAACTTTTCCAGTACAAAGCTTAGCAGCTGTAGCTGCAATCTACCACTTAATGCTGACGCCAACATCAAAATAATAAATCCCCGCACCATCCAAAGTGTCCGGCGCTCGCTAATAATAACAAGGATCATGTACGTCAGCGCCAGTACTAACACAATATCCAGAGTCTCAACCAGCAACGGCTGAGACCATCCTAGGGCTGTCAGCCATTGCTTCCACCAATCTCCCATGACATCTGGATTTAACCTTCTGCCTTTAATAACAGTTATGAGTTTTTACTATTCACTCTTTATCAAATAGAATTCAGAAGTCAGGAGACAGGAGTCAGAATAAATACTGGTTAAAACCTCATCCCTTGCGGACGAGGCAGGAGTTTTAACTTTTCCTAAAACACCATCCCTTTATGGTTTAGTCTATTCTGACTTCTGAATTCTGTCTCCTGACTCCTCTTTATTCTTTAGTCTTTCTGGTAGGCAATCTTGTTGAATCAAGTCCTGATAAGTTTCACGTCGCAAAATTAAATTTGCTTCGCCATTTGCTACTATAACGGCTGCCGGTCGTGGCAAGCGATTATAGTTCGATGCCATACTGTAATTATAAGCACCAGTTGCCATTACTACAAGAATATCTCCTGGTTCAGTTTTTGCAACCAGAGCATTCTTTATTACAATATCCCCTGATTCACAGTGCTTACCAGCAATTGTGACAGTTTCTGTATGGGGAGCAGACATTTTATTTGCTACTACTGCCCGATAAACCGATTGATAAGTGATTGGGCGCGGATTATCAGACATTCCTCCATCAACTGCCACATAAGTACGAATTTCAGGAACCACTTTTGATGAACCAACAGTGTAAGCAGTGATACAAGCTGTACCAATTAGCGATCGCCCTGGTTCACATAGTAACTTTGGTAACGGCAAGTTTTCTGCTGCACAAGCTGCCTGAATTGCTTCACAAATTGGTTTTACCCATTCCTCTATACTAGGCGGATCATCCGATTCCGTATATTTAATTCCTAATCCACCACCAACATTTAACTCAGTCACCTTTAGACCGTATGTAGTCGCTTTGCTCAGCCACTGCACCATAACAGTCGCTAAATCCCGATGTGGTTGGCGTTCAAAAATTTGGGAACCAATATGGGCATGTAAACCCACACAGTTAAGAGTAGATTGCTTGCTGACAAAAGTAAACAACTCATCTAGATCGTTGGGATCAAAGCCAAACTTACTATCTAAATGTCCTGTGCGAATGTATTCGTGGGTATGGCACTCGATCCCCGGCGTCAGGCGCAACATGATCCGAATGGGCTCAGAGGTAGACGGGGAGAATGTTGATTGCTGTGCTATCTCCACCAGTGTCTGTAATTCATACCAGTTATCGACTACAATAGTGCAACGACACTCAATTGCTAAAGTTAGTTCTTCACGAGATTTGTTGTTGCCGTGAAAGTAAATTTTATCCGGACTCACGCCCGCACTTATAGCTGTGTGGAGTTCCCCACCAGATACCACATCAACGCCTAAACCAGCAGCGCTAACAATGCTACAAACTGCTAAGCAACTCCATGCTTTTGAGGCATACAGTACCTGAGATTCGCCTTTGTAATAACGCTTGACACTCTCTTGGTACTGCTTACACGCTGTTGTTAGGGTTTCTTCGTCCAATATATATAATGGTGAACCAAACTGCTGAACTAGGGTTTTGACATCACATCCGCCTATTTCGAGGCAATCGTTACTGTTAATTTTGGCAGTTAGTGGTAAAAGCTGCTGATTGGGTGAAAAATTTGTGTTTTCGTTACCCGTTTGAGGTAAATACTTACTACCAGAATTTTGAACCCCAGTAGGGTGAGTCGATACCATATCTATAAAGAGTTTTCCTTGTTGAAATTACGGCTACGATTAAATCTGCCAATCCTCAGTTTACCTAATAACGCGCTTTTTTCACAGGGTGTGGGGGGTGGGGTGTAGGGTGTAGGGTGTAGGGAAAACATAAAGCCACCCAATCATAGGTGGGGTTTCAAGCTACCTGTATCTTCAGATTTTTTCGTCCACAATTACACTCGGCTTGAGACCTCCTCCAAGGGGCTAGTTTCTGACCCTGCACTCCACACCCGCCCCGAAGGGGGGTAAAGGATGCTGCAAAATCTGTTACGATAACAACCGCATGGAAGCTTTTCAACTAGAAATTCAATCACTTACTCCAGAAAATCTAAATTCTGTACTTGAACTAGACAAAGCTTGTTTTGGAGGTTTATGGACACTTGAAGCCTACCAACGAGAGTTGGACAGCTCTAATAGCGATTTAATCGGCTTATTTTCCCCTGTCTTCCCCTCAAAAGTTCTTGGAATGGGCTGCTTTTGGTCAATCTTGGACGAAGCTCACATTACACTCTTAGCAGTTCATCCCCAATATCAGCATCAGGGTTTTGGACAGGCAGTACTTTATTCCTTGCTCAGAATTGCTTGTGATCGCGGTTTAGAGCGAGCCACCCTTGAGGTTCGCGCTTCTAATTTTGCAGCAATATCGCTCTACCAAAAATTTGGCTTCAAAATTGCTGGGCGGCGACGGCGTTACTACAAAGATAATGACGAAGACGCAATAATTTTTTGGCTTGGCGATTTGCAGCAAGCGGATTTTGAGGAAACTTTAGAGCGCTTCTATATTATTGTGCGCGATCGCTTGCGCAAATCCTCTTGGGAGTTGGTGTACTAGGAATGAGGGAAGGCAGGGGAGTGAGGGGTTGAGTTTATCAAAAATTTATACTTTTTTTTAAGTTATTTGTATTTTAAATACAAAATAATAATTTGTTTATTTTTTCTTATATTTATAAAAATTTTTTTGAAAAGAAGGTTCAAACACTTCTTGACGATACAAAAAATATGTGATATATATCAACATTTGGAAGCGCACAAAAACTGGAAAATTCTACAGTCTATGGCTCTGAATTGATCCAAGAAATGCTATAAATTTCAACCTCCTCAGTACACTGGCCGCATATAAGTAATAAATATCTAGCAATTACCCCAATAAACTTGGAGGATTCTTTTTCGGATGTCTATATCTTTATACAGGCATACGAAATTTTGGCCTGTGCTAAAATCAGCGTACCGGCACGACGCAGGTGATGGGATCAATGCCATATGTTTGAACGCTTCACAGAAAAAGCCATTAAGGTAATCATGCTAGCCCAGGAAGAAGCACGCCGACTGGGTCATAACTTCGTAGGTACTGAACAAATCCTCCTCGGATTAATTGGTGAAGGTACCGGAGTGGCGGCTAAGGTACTAAAATCTATGGGCGTCAATCTCAAGGACGCTCGGATTGAAGTAGAAAAAATCATAGGTCGGGGTTCGGGTTTTGTTGCTGTGGAAATTCCGTTTACGCCACGGGCAAAACGAGTTCTGGAACTATCCTTGGAAGAAGCACGCCAACTGGGGCATAACTACATTGGCACCGAGCATCTGCTGTTGGGCCTGATCCGAGAAGGGGAAGGTGTGGCAGCCAGAGTGCTGGAAAACCTTGGTGTAGATTTGTCTAAGGTCAGAACCCAAGTTATCCGAATGCTGGGAGAAACCGCTGAGGTGAGCGCCGGTGGTCAACCACGCGGGAATAAAACCCCAACTTTGGATGAATTTGGTGCTAACTTGACCCAAATGGCAGCAGACGGCAAGCTCGATCCAGTGGTGGGACGCGCGAAAGAAATCGAACGTGTGATCCAAATCTTGGGTCGCAGAACGAAGAACAACCCAGTTTTGATTGGGGAGCCAGGTGTTGGTAAAACGGCGATCGCTGAAGGTTTGGCGACACGGATTGCTAACAAAGATATCCCCGATATCCTGGAAGATAAGCGCGTGGTAACACTGGATATTGGTTTACTGGTAGCAGGAACCAAGTATCGGGGTGAATTTGAAGAACGCCTGAAGAAAATTATGGACGAAATTCGTCAGGCGGGTAATGTCATTCTTGTAATAGACGAAGTACATACCTTAATCGGCGCGGGTGCAGCAGAAGGTGCAATCGATGCAGCAAATATCCTCAAGCCAGCACTGGCAAGAGGAGAATTGCAGTGTATTGGGGCAACAACTCTAGATGAATACCGTAAACACATTGAACGGGATGCAGCACTAGAGCGACGCTTCCAACCAGTAATGGTAGGTGAACCGTCGGTAGACGAGACAATTGAGATATTGTACGGTCTGCGTGACCGCTACGAACAGCACCATAAGCTGAAAATCTCAGATGAAGCTTTGATAGCGGCGGCGAAATTGTCAGACCGCTACATTAGCGATCGCTATCTCCCAGATAAGGCAATCGACTTGATTGACGAAGCTGGATCTCGGGTACGTTTGATTAACTCCCAACTGCCACCAGCAGCTAAGGAGTTGGACAAAGAACTGCGCCAGATTTTAAAAGAAAAAGACGATGCAGTTCGTTCTCAAGACTTTGATAGAGCAGGAGAACTGCGCGATCGCGAAATGGAGATCAAAGCAGAAATTCGCGCCATTGCCCAAAGTAAGTCTAATACTACTCGCGCTGAAGGTGAAGAACCTGTAGTCACAGAAGAGGACATTGCCCACATTGTCGCTTCTTGGACTGGTGTACCAGTGAACAAGCTGACCGAATCCGAATCCGAAAAGCTGCTGCACATGGAAGACACATTGCACCAGCGTTTAATTGGGCAAGAAGATGCCGTCAGAGCAGTTTCACGGGCAATTCGTCGTGCGCGTGTCGGCTTGAAAAATCCCAACCGACCAATTGCTAGCTTTGTTTTCTCTGGTCCTACTGGTGTAGGTAAAACTGAGTTAGCCAAGTCCTTGGCTTCTTACTTCTTCGGCTCAGAAGAAGCGATGATCCGGTTGGATATGTCGGAATACATGGAACGCCATACTGTCAGCAAGTTGATTGGTTCGCCTCCAGGTTATGTTGGTTATAACGAAGGTGGTCAATTGACCGAAGCCGTGCGGCGTCGTCCTTACACTGTTGTGCTTTTCGACGAAATTGAAAAAGCACACCCAGATGTATTTAACATGCTGCTGCAAATTTTAGAAGATGGTCGCTTAACAGATGCGAAAGGTCGCACTGTAGACTTTAAGAACACTTTGCTGATTTTAACTTCTAATATCGGATCTAAGGTGATTGAAAAAGGCGGCGGCGGAATCGGCTTTGAATTTGCTGAGGATGCTAGCGAGTCCCAATACAACAGAATTAAATCCCTGGTTAACGAAGAACTTAAGCAGTACTTCCGTCCAGAGTTTCTCAACCGACTGGATGAAATTATTGTCTTCCGTCAATTGAGTAAGGAAGAAGTGACACAAATCGCGGATATCATGCTCAAAGAAGTCTTTGGTCGCCTTACCGAAAAAGGTATTACTTTGGAAGTAAGCGATCGCTTCAAAGATCGTCTTATCCAAGAAGGTTACAGTCCCAGCTACGGCGCAAGACCCTTACGTCGGGCGATTATGCGCTTGTTAGAAGATAGCCTTGCAGAAGAAATTCTGTCAGGTCGCATTAAAGACGGTGATACCGCCGTAGTTGATGTAGATGAAAGTGGTACTGTAACTGTGAGATCTGAACAACGCCGGGAATTATTAACCCCTGCTCCTATCGTTGAGTAGATATTACATACATTGTGAGTGTTCGGTAAGCCAACACTACAAAAATTTATGAAAAAAACAGTAGAGTAGCCCCCTACTCTACTGTTTTTTTATGACAATTGTCCAAATTTCTACCATCGGTATTAGATTTACCAGCCGATTCAGATAATTTACCCATTCAAGGTAGAATAGATTTTCGGTTGTGCAAGATCTGCTATGGGTGCTGGTGATCGAGTGAAAAACAGCAAGGCTAGACGCCACTGTTGGTATTTTCCAAGCACTTACTTATTTACTAGGCGCACCTACCAAACAATCTATCCTGGATAGCAATTAATACAATACTGAGCAACATAGGTCTTGACCCCCACAACCAAGTTACCTTATCTTACTTTCGATACCGACAGTAGGTAGTCCGTTGCGTAGCTGGAGAATTATGAATACACTCAGATTCGGCGATTTACTAGATAATCGTTACTTAATAGTTCGCAACTTAGCAACAGGTGGATTTGGTCAGACTTATCTTGCCGAAGATACACGCCGACCAGGTAATCCGGTATGTGTTGTCAAACACCTAACACCAGCCAGTAGTGCTCCGCAATTTTTGGAAAATGCTAAACGTCTCTTCTTAACTGAAGCACAAACCTTAGAACAACTTGGTAAACACGAGCAGATTCCTAGACTTTTAGCTTACTTTGAAGAGAAACACGAGTTTTACTTAGTTCAAGATTGGATTGATGGGTATCCACTTACTCATGAGTTTCGGCCAGGTCAACGCTGGTCCGAAAATAAAGTTTATCAGATGCTGCAAGAAGTCTTAACTATTTTGCAGTTTGTTCACAGCTTCGGGGTCATCCATCGCGATATTAAGCCCGATAATCTTATTCGACGGCGGCAAGATAGTAAAATTGTACTCATTGACTTCGGCATCGTCAAACAAATCCGTACTCAAATATTGTCGCCAAGTCATAATCTTAACGCTACCATTCCTGTTGGAACTCCAGGTTATATGCCAACAGAACAAGGACGAGGAAATCCCCGTCCTAACAGTGATATTTATGCTCTAGGCATTATTGGTATTCAATCAGTAACAGGCTTAAATCCATCTCAGCTTCAGGAAGATTCTCAGACAGGAGAAATAATCTGGCAACCTTGGGCACAAATTAGTGATGAACTAGCTATAATCTTGGAAAAAATGGTGCGGTATCACTTTAAAGACCGTTTCCAATCTGCTACAGAAGCACTAGAAGCCCTTAACCCACTGCTTGTAAAAATTGCTCCAGTTTTACGCAACTCAGTAGCAACCCTGTCAATACAACAGTCCATTACGCTACAACCAACCGAAATTCCATCTGTTGTATCATCACCACCAACAGCAATCCCATCTGGTGAACCACAGCTAAGTGAAGTATCGTCACCACCAACAGCAATCCCATCTGGTGAACCACAGCTAAGCGAAGTATCATCACCACCAACAGCAATCCCATCTGTTGAGCCGCAGCTAAGTGAAGTATCATCACCACCAACAGCAATCCCATCTGTTGAGCCGCAGCTAAGTGAAGTATCATCACCACCAACAGCAATCCCATCTGGTGAACCTCGGCTAAGTGAAGTATCATCACCACCAACAGCAATCCCATCTGTTGAGCCGCAGCTAAGGAAAGCTTCGTCACCACCAACAGCAATCCCATCTGTTGAACCGCAGCTAAGGAAAGCTTCGTCACCACCAACAGCAATCCCATCTGTTGAACCGCAGCTAAGGAAAGCTTCGTCACCACCAACAGCAATCGCAAAGAACAATTTACTGTTAAACTACATCACACCACTGCGTCAAGCAGCAATTGTAGGCACAGGGAGTTGGTTACTAGTTATTTTCCTAGTAGGTCTTTTAGGATCAGTATGGCTTGGTGTTACATTTTGGTTAGTTACTATAGCAGGTGTAATATTTGCTTACTTTGCAAAAAATAACTCATCATTTGATAAATATTCCTTCTTCACAATTGCTATAATTTCGTCACTTGTTACGTCATTATTTTCCCCCCAAAAACTTCCATCTGGGGGCCTTTTACAAGCTGGACAACCCGGTTTATTTGTTATATTGTTTCTCGCTATTTTTGCTGGAGCATTAGCATTTATTCTAATAATTATATTTGACGTATTTGATATTTATCAAGAAGCCTTTAAACATATCTCTTTATTCCTAGATAAGGATGCAAAAAATTAGTCCACATTTTCCCCCAATAGCTCTTGCCTTCGGCGTTATGGTCATTTGTGCTATTGCTGTAAAAATCATTGAAAATATAAGCTTTTCTGTTTCACAGACAGAAAAATCCTTGACTTCACCAACAAAAATAACTTCCCCTTCCCCAACACAAGCAGCTTCAAATTCACCAACAGCAATAACTTTGCCTTCGCCAACAGAAGAAGCTTTAAATTCATCGACAGAAACAACTTTCCCTTCACTGGAAAGCCCTAATAATACAGGAATGCTAGATGAACACTTGAGCTTTGGAGATAAGATTTTGATAAAACACGAAGAAACAGGTGGGGAAAATCAAGATTTCCAAGCTGCAAAAAATAGAGGAAGTGAGCAAATGGCAATAGGTAATTACAAACAAGCTGTTGTTGAATTTCAAACGGCAATTGAGAAATATCGTAACGCCCCAGAAACATTAATCTATCTCAATAATGCTCGAACTATCGGCCAAAACCCATTTACAATCGCGGTGGTGGTACCAATTGGGAATAATTCAAACGGCGCTTTAGAAATTTTACGTGGTGTCGCTCAAGCTCAAAACGAAGTTAATCAAGCTGGAGGTATTAACGGAGTTCCTCTTAAGGTTTTGATTGCTAATGATGATGATGACCCCAAAACTGCGCAAAACATTGCCTTGGAATTAGTCAATAATTCTAAAGCGCTAGGTGTTATAGGTCATTTTTCTAGCGATGCAACATTGGCGGCAGGACAAGAGTATGATGCTGGAAAGCTGGCGGCAATTTCTCCTATCAGTACTATTACAGATCCAAGTCAATATATTTTTTATACTGTTCCCAGTGATACTATTACTGCAAGAGCATTAGTCAAACATATGATGACTAAACTGCAAAAACAAAAAGCAGCTGTTTTTTACAATTCACAAAGTAAATACAGTATGTCTCTCAAGACAAAGTTTGTTGAGGAGGTATTAGCTAGTGGGGGAAAAATTGACGAACACTTAGTGTTTGACTTGTCTAATGCTAGCTTTAGTGCTCGTAAGAGTGTAGAACAAGCAATAGCAAAACGAGCACAGGTAATGATGTTAGCATCTGACAGCAGTATGCTTGATAAAGCATTGTTAGTTATTCAAGCTAACCAAAAACGGTTAAGTCTATTAGGGGGGAATAATCTTTATTCACCAAAAGTTTTGACAGATGGAGGTGAAGCAGCAGTTGGTTTAGTAGCGGCTGTTCCCTGGCATATTGACGCTGATCCTCAATCCAACTTTTCCCGTACTTCTCAACAGCTTTGGCAAGGTAAAGTAAATTGGCGTACCGCTACATCTTATGATGCTGCCCAAGCTTTAATAGCAGCGCTTAAGCGTAACCCCACTCGCGAGGGCGTTCAACAATCGCTTGCTGCCGCTGACTTTTCTGCAACTGGTGCATCTAGTAAAATTAGGTTTTCGTCTTTTGGCGATCGCTATGGTTCGGTTCAACTAGTAGAAGTTCGTCCCTCAACACAGCCTGGCACTATTTACGATTTTGTGCCAATACGTTGATGGCATAGCATCTTCTTTGGCGAGAAAAATACCAGTATTATGGGAAACTAAGGGAAGCCAAACAGATTTTATTGTAAAAGAATGAAAAAACTCGGACTGTTGTGTTTAGTAACCGTGTTGAGCTTAATTATTTGTCTTTCTATTAGCGCGGCACAGCCTAGCCAAGAACCTTCCTTGTGGAAAGTTTACCAGCAGTCACTAAAAAGCGCCAAATACGTTGACCTCACTCATACTATCACCCCTACAATTCCCGTGTGGTCTGGTTTTGGTCCATCTAAATTTTCACCCACAATCAACCCCAAGACAGGAAAACCGTATTCTTACAAACAAGATGGCTTTGAAGCAACACATTACGATTTGTCTACAGATCAACTTGGAACCCAGTTAGATCCACCTGCTCATTGGAATCCTGACTATCCCTCTATTGATGAATTACCTCCAACCTTTGCTGTTCGTCCTCTAGTCGTTATTGCCATTCAAGACAAAGTTGCTCGTGATCCCAATTATCATCTCACTGTTAAGGATATCCAGGACTGGGAGAAAAAGCATGGTAAAATCCCTGAAGGTTCAGTTGTGTTTGTTCGCTCTGACTGGTCTAAAGAATGGCCTAACCCTGAACTAGCTACAAGGACTAAGTTTCCTGGGGTGAAGCTTGAGGCTCTTAAGTTTCTTCACCTACAGCGTAAGATTTTGTTTCATGGACACGAACCACTCGATACAGATAGCACCCCTACTCTAGAAGGGGAAGCTTGGTTGTTGAAGAACGGATATACACAAGCAGAAGGTGTTGCTCATCTAGATCAAGTACCAGAGAAAGGCGCGCTAGTGGCAATCGGCTATCCTAAACTCAAAGGGGGTTTGGGAGGATATGCTCGTTACATTGCGATTTGTCCACCAGATTGGAAATACGGCGTTTCGGTGGATCAGATTCCAGAATCACCTTTACAAAAAGCAGATAAACCTCTTCACTGGGATGAAAAACTCGGTGTGCGGGTACGATAATCAAAGTATTTGTTTCAATTCTTAACCTGGCTTTTAATTTTCTATGACTTCTCAAAAGAGTGATGCTAAAGAAGCTGCTGGCTCCTCTCCTGCGGATAAGCCAAAGCCAACGGGAGTGTGGCGCGGGTTGCAGGAAAATTTTACTTTGGTTGCGATCGCCCTATGCTTAGCACTCATAATCCGAACTTTCGTTGCGGAACCTCGCTACATCCCGTCAGATTCAATGTTGCCAACTTTACATATAGGTGATCGATTGGTAGTGGAAAAAATTTCCTACCTTTTTCACCAACCAAACTTTGGTGATATTGTTGTTTTTCAGCCCCCAGAAGAACTACAAAGCCGAGGATATTCTAAAGATCAAGCCTTCATTAAGCGAATTATTGGTAAGCCTGGAGATATCATTACCATTGTGAATGGTAAGGTTTATATCAACGGTCAACCCTTACAAGAAGACTACATTGCCGAACCACCAGAGCAGCCCTTCCCACCAGTAAAAGTCCCTAAAGATGAATTTTTTGTGATGGGAGACAACCGCAACGATAGTAACGATTCTCGTTACTGGGGGTTTTTACCAAGCAAAAATATTATCGGTAGAGCAGTGTTTCGGTTTTGGCCCCTCAGTCGGATATCTTTTGTAAAGAGCTAAAATCGTAGATAATACATCAATTGGGCGATCGCATCGCTAGGTAAATTCAGCCGACGCTGAAAATCAACTAAGTTACGGTAATGCCCAAATGATGAACGATTTTCTACCACTGCTTGTGCCAAAGACAAATCAATACATGGCACTTCAGCCAAACTTTCTACTGTTGCTGTGTTAGGGTTCACTTTAGAGCTGGGGTGTTCTAGAGACTCATCGCTATAATAGCTAAAATTAAGAATCGGTTTGAGCGGCTCTAGTCTATGTACTGGAGTACTTAAGGCAGCAGCAACATCTTCTATACAGTAAAATTTTAGCCCAGATCTTTGTAGTTCAACGAGCGATCGCGCTTGGTGAATTGATAACCCTGGTAAACGCAGCCAATCATCTACAGTTGCTTGATTAACATCAATACGGATACCTAATTCAGCTGCGATCGCAATTTCCTCTGCCGATTGTAGTCGGTAGTAGGGGTCGTTGAGTAGCTTAGAGCGAAGTTGTTGCAACTTAGTGGTAAAAGGTAGCCAATTGTTCATCTTGTTAAGAAATTTGGTCTAGTAAATGACGGCGCTTTTGTTCAAACTCATACTCGGTAATGAGTCCATCTTCACGGAGCCGATCTAACTCACGTAATGAGGTGGCGATCGCTTCAACTTGATTCACAGAGTTTTGTGAATAACTGACAGCTTTTTTCCCAACATTAAAATTACGATCAAAAGCTTCTTCATCTTGGGCTAAATACCAAACCCCCTCAATAGCACTAGCTACTTTAGGAATAGGAGTCCAAGAAAGCAACACGTACAAAATACCCCAAAGTGGTTGTCCTAAATAAAATTTATGTAATCCCGATATTGTCAGCGTGCCAGCAAGAGCTAAAATAGCGGCTATGCTTCGGCTTTTTCGTTGATTAAACATACTTCTAATTGCCTATTCCATATCTCCATATTCTAGGACTCCTTTACAGGATACTTCTCCTAGGCAATGATCTCAATTTTGTCAAGTGTTGAAATCTTGGTAAAAATCCAGACTATAGACCGAAACATATTTCATAGATTATTTGCGTAGACTAAAATAAAGCCAGAGGCAAAAGTAAGAGAGCTACTGAGTTGCACGGCTCAGTTTAAGAGAGATAAAATGGGATTCTTTGACTCTGAGATAGTTCAGCAAGAAGCGAAGCAGCTGTTTGAAGATTATCAAGCACTAATCAAGCTTGGTAATAGCTACGGTAAATTTGACCGAGAGGGCAAGAAGCTGTTTATTGAGCAAATGGAAGCCATGATGGAGCGATATCGCATCTTTATGAAGCGGTTTGAGCTATCAGACGACTTCATGGCACAAATGACTATGGAGCAACTCAAAACTCAGATGAATCAGTTTGGAGTTACTCCACAGCAAATGTTTGAGCAAATGCATCTGACCCTCCAACGGATGAAAACAGAACTAGAAAAACAAAAGTAGCACCGCTGTGGGAAAGGCATGGGGCATGGGGCATGGGGCATGGGGCAACGAGCAACCAAAGTCTAAGTTAATCGTTTTTTCCTACTCCCCCTGCTCCCTACACCCTACACCCTGTTCATTAAGGTTTTGGCCGAGGGAACTGAGAAGGTGACTTGAAGTTTTCTACTGGTACATTTTTCAATGCCTTTGTCATAAAATCGCGCCAAACAGGTGCGACCATAACCCCACCAGTAGCTCCACGAGCTAAACTTCTGTTGTCATCCCTACCAACCCAAACAGCAGTTGTTAACTGTGGTACAGTACCAACAAACCAAATATCCTTTTCTGAAGAAGTTGTTCCTGTCTTACCCGCAGCAGGTCGATCTAATGCAGCATGCTTACCAGTACCTTCACTAATAACTGAGCGCATAACATCAAGAATTGCTGCTGAAGCCCAGGGATCAAGAACCTGTTGAGGTTTAGGTGTATTATCTAGTAAGACATTGCCACTACTATCGGTGACGCGGGCAATTACCGTTGCAGGAGACTGCCAACCATAATTAGCGAACGTAGCATAAGCACTGGCCAATTCTAAAGGTGTAATACCAATTGCACCTAAAGGTAAAGAAGTTACAGGTTCCATTGGACTTGTAATCCCCAGAATGCGACAAGTCTCAACAACTTTATTCATTCCCACTGCCTTACCAACTTTAATCACGGGAATGTTGCGAGACTGAGCGATCGCGTAGCGGACCGACATCGGCCCACCAAAACTATTATCGTAGTTTTTTGGATAGTACCAACCATCACCGTCTCTGTAACCTACTGGGGTATCATAAATTGTAGAATCTGGTGCAAATTTACCACTAGCAAAAGCAGTATAGTATACGAATGGCTTAAATGATGAGCCTGGCTGCCGTAAAGCTTGGGTCGCTCGGTTAAACTCGCTAGTTTTGGAATCTACACCACCCACCAATGCTTTCACAAAATGAGTACGTGGATCAATTGCGACTAAGGCCATTTGATTCTTGTACAATCCCTCTCCCTCTAGTCTTTGATGCCAGCGCTTTACTGTTTCCTCTGCCATATACTGAAAATCAGTATCTACAGTAGTTTGTACGCGCATTCCGCCTTTCAAGAGTGCTTCACGACCAAATTTTCTTGCTAACTCCTGGGCTACAGCATTCGTTATATAAGGCAAAGCACTACCTTGAAATGACCTGTATCTTCTTCCCAGCTTAATTTGTTGTTTAAGGGCATTATCATATTCTGAGTCAGTGATCCAACCCAATTCTCTCATTCGACCCAGAACTATTTTCTGCTGTTCTTTTGCCTTAGCCATATTGACGTAAGGGCTGTATTGTTCCGGCGCTTGGATCAACCCAGCCATCATTGCTGATTCACCCAAGTTCATATTTTCAGCAGATTTGTCAAAGTAAGTGCGGGCTGCTGTTTGCACACCATAATTGTTATGACCCCAATACACTTGGTTGAGGTACATTTCTAGAATTTGGTCTTTGCTGAGAATTTGCTCTAAACGAATAGCTAGTACAGCTTCTGCAATTTTGCGCGTAAATTCACGCTTTTGAGACAAAAAGAGGTTTTTCACCAACTGCATGGTGATGGTTGAACCACCTTCTTTGACTCCGCCTGCTGTCCAGTTTGTGATTATAGCACGGCCAACACCTTTAGGGTTGATACCATGATGATAGTAAAAATCACTATCTTCACTTGCCAGTACCGCTCTTTTGAGATCTGGAGAAATTCTGTCTAAAGGTACAACCTCTCGATTGGCTTCTCCGTGAATACTGGTAAGTAACTTACCTTTTACGTCATATATATAAGTCGTTTCTGACGGAAAGAAGTTACGTAATTGTCTAACATCTGGCAAATTACGGAAACTGACTGCTAAGCCTACCAGTCCTCCGGCTACAACAGAACTCGCCAGCATTGTAACAGATAGTAGAGTGGCACCAGCTACCTGACCCACTCCTTTGAAAAACTCAAAACCGGATGAAGCCTGGCGTTGCGCCTGTTTATCTTCAAAAGTCCTAGACGACACGGCTATCTCACTTCCTCACTTGTAAATATAAGTCTAATTTCATTGGTGAAGCAAGGCGGTTAATTTTTTGCAATTATATAAGTTTGGTAGATGAAAATTTAAACAAGTTGCCAGTGGTTAGCATCGATTCTACTTTGAAAGTACAGAACATAGTTAATAGTCAATATCTTAGTATGACGCAAAATTTTTCTTGGTTGCATCGTGGTACAGCCGAGATCTTCCCACAACCGACAGATGCTGATAGCGAAATTGAAAGTTTAGAAAAGCGCTTGGCAACTACAGACCGACCTTTAAGGGTTAAATTGGGAATTGACCCTACAGGTATGGATATTCATCTTGGTCATAGCATACCAGTCCGAAAATTGCGAGCTTTTCAAGACGCAGGTCACACAGCAGTGCTAATTATTGGTGATTTTACCGCTCGCATTGGAGATCCGACTGGTAAATCAGAAATGCGTCGCCAGCTTTCCGAACAAGAGGTTTTGCAAAACGCCCAAACTTATCTTGACCAAGTACGACCTATATTAGATTTTGATACACCCCAACGATTGGAAGTTCGCTACAATTCTGAATGGTTATCAAAGCTAGACTTGGGTAAAATTTTACAGTTACTCTCTACTATGACAGTAGGGCAAATGCTTGCTAAAGAGGGGTTTGCTGAACGTTATAAAAAAGAGAATCCTATTTTTCTCCATGAATTCTTGTATCCGTTAATGCAAGGCTATGATTCTGTGGCTGTAGATGCTGATGTGGAATTAGGAGGAACCGACCAAAAGTTTAATATTGCTGTAGGGCGAGATTTGCAACGGCATTTTGGTCAAAAACCCCAATTTGGATTGTTATTGCCAATTTTGATTGGTCTTGACGGCGAGCAAAAAATGTCTAAGTCTTTGGGTAATTATGTGGGTTTGTCGGAACATCCTTTTAAAAAGTATCAGAAGCTGCAACAAGTTCCCGACCATCTTTTAGCACAATATTTCACGCTTCTAACAGATTTACCTTTGGAGAAGTTACCAGAAAATCCTCGCGATCGCCAAAAAGTTTTAGCACAAGAAATTGTTAAACAATATCACGGAGAAAAAGCTCTCACTGAAATTTCTCAGGGTGAAGTTCCCGAATTTTCTCTATCAGGAGTCCCTTTTCCATCCAAGTTAACCTACATTCTTGCTGCCAGTAGTTTATGTAAAAGCAACTCTGAAGGTAGACGGAAAATACAGGAAAATGGCGTGCGCTTGGATGGCGATCGTATAACTGATATCGATACCACCTTTGAAAACCCAAGTGAATTATTTGGACGAGTTTTGCAAGTCGGGAAAAATAAGTTTGTCCGACTAGTACCTTAGAGGGAGCTCTTAGCAGGGAGCAGGGGAAGCAGGGCAAGAATTCCCCAGTCCCATGCTCCATGCTCCATGCCCCATGCCCCATGCCCAATGCCCAATGCCCCATGCCCCATGCCCCATGCCCATTACCCTATGAACACAAAAATTATTGTTGCTTTAGATGTACCAACTTTAGAAGAAGCGATCGCCCTTGTGGAAAAACTAGACGAAGTCAGCTTCTGGAAAGTTGGGTTAGAGTTGTTTGTCAGCACAGGACCAAAAATCCTAGAAGAGTTAAAGTCCCGCTCAAAGCGTATTTTTCTAGATTTAAAGTTTCATGATATCCCCAACACTATTGCTGGTGCTTGCCGTGTTGCAGCACTTTTCGGTGTTGATTTACTCACTATTCATGCTGTATCTGGTAGGGATACATTAAAGGCAGCAACTGAGGCTATACAGGCGGGATCTGCATCTTCAGGTATAAAACCGCCAAAGTTAATTGCTGTCTCACTACTAACAAGTATTTCTTCTCGGCAATTGGCAATTGATTTAAAGATTCCCATAGAATTGCCAGAGTACGTCTTAGAAATGGCTTTGATGGCTCAGGAGATGGGTTTGGATGGGGCGGTTTGTTCACCGCAAGAAGTGGCGCAGTTACGAGATTCTTGTGGAAGTGATTTTCTGCTAGTCTGTCCCGGAGTCCGCCCCACTTGGGCTGCTATTGGCGACCAAAAGCGAGTATTTACACCAGCACAAGCACTTAAAGCTGGAGCAGACTATCTTGTTATTGGACGCCCAATCACTGCATCTGCCGATCCGCAATTAGCCTGGAAGAAGGTTTGTGACGAGATAGCAGCGGTTGTATGAAGTTGACAATCAAAAAGAAAAATTATCACTTGTGGATTCTTTGCTGTAGCCTATGGTTCTTACCTTGGTTATTAAACTTGGAAAAAGCACAGGGTGGTAGTACTCATCCTCTCTTAGCAATAAAATCTACAGAAATATTAAACAGAAGGAACCTCACTATTGATCCGTCTTTGGTAGCAAAGATTGAAAAGACTAACAGTGTCGAATCATCCTGCTCTAACCAAAAAATAGAAATATTAACTAATCAGCTTTTGCGGGATTTACCTAATTACGCCAATCGTGCTATTCAACGCGCTCGTCCACCTCTGTTAAGCAAAAAACCTGAGGTTTTCAGTTATGTGCTAGTAGCAGGAAAACCTGAATTTACAGCCCTACCACTTCAACAAAAGGAATATAGCTCGTCCCAGCAAGAACAAAATGTTAAGCAAGTATTTTTTACAACTTTAGAGCGGCTCTATACGGCTGGAAAAGCTGTTAATTTACAGCAATTCCATCGATTATTTCTTGTTAAAACAAACACTGGTTGGCGTTTAGTGATGATGTTTTCTCAAACTGGTTACTACCCAGCCAACAAACCACCTACACCTCCACAAGATACCAGCAACGGAGACATAGCCCAAGGAATTAATGCGTGGTTGCGAGATTGTCAAGCGGGACGTATAAATGATTAGGGCATGGGGCATGGGGCATGGGGCATTGGGCATGGGGCATTGGGCATTGGACACTGGGGAATTCTTCCCCTGCTTCCCCTGCGCCTGTGCTCCTGTGCTCCCCCTGCTCCCTAACTTTTGACTTTTGACTTTTGACTTTTGACTTCCCCAAAGGGGCGCTCCCTATCTCGTACTATTCCACTCCTGTGCTGCATCTTCTAGGGCTTTATCGACAGTTTTCTCGCCTAGCATTGCTGCTTGGAGGTTCTCATAAATTGCCTTTTGTAGTAAATTAAAATTCTTGAGCGTTGGGGTTAAAACTTCTGCTTGCTGTAGGTCGGTAGCGCTAATCACACGGGCTTTATCTAAAAGTGTGGCGTTGGTTGGTAAATTTTTGAAGTAGCTATTAGATAAGGCGTTGACTGTGGATGGAAAAACTTTTGCTGCCTTAGCGAAGCTTAACTGGTTCTGATCGTTGGTAACAAATAAAGCAAATTTCAGAGCTGCGTCAGGATATTTAGTGTCACGAGGAATAACTACATTCATTACTGCAACACTTTTCTTACCGTTTTCACCAACAATTTGTGGTGCAGTGGCAGAAACTTTCGCGATTGTTGGTGCATTTTTAGTAATCGTTCCAAGAAACTCTGCCCCAACAGTTGTCAGCAAAGCTGTTTCTCCAGCTTGGTACAAATCTATTGCATGACGATGCCCTTGTGTCAAGACTTCTTTAGGGATCAACCCTTTTTTGTACAAGTCTACCCAATACTGAAAAGCTGCTTTCCCCTGTGGAGAATTGAAAGCGGCCTTACCTTCATTATCTATTAGAGTCACTCCCATCTGCACAAACGACTCTAGAACATCTCCAGAATCTTGTGGGATAAACGTTACAAAAAAGGCATACTTGCCAGTTTTGTCCTTAATTTGCTGCGCAGCCTGTGCTAACTCACTGTAAGTAGCTGGTGGTTTACTGATACCTGCCTGTTTTAATAAATCGGTGTTATAAATAGTTAGCCGCGTGGCGAGATACCAGGGAATCCCAAAACTCTTGCCATTTAGTGTGCTTGCTTTCCAGATATTAGGTAGATAGGAGGAGCGTACTTGGTTTGGAACTTTTACATCTAAATCTAGCCAGGCATTTCGTCCTGCAAGTTGAGAAGCAAAATCCGGGTTCAGGTTGACAACATCAGGTGGCGATTTTGCGGAGACAGCTGTTAAAATTTTGTTCTCCATTGCGGACCACGGTATATCAACCCAGTTTATCTTTATACCTGAGTTCTGACCTTCAAAAGTCTTAATCAGGCTTTGAAAGTAGTCTTTAAATTCAGGTTGGAGCTGCATTGTCCAAAACTCAATATTTGCAGTTCCTGAAGATACCTGTTTTGTACCTGTGCCTACGTGACCTGTACTACAGCTGACAATCCAACTTGTCAGTAAGCCGAGTAAGACCCAAACAACTGATTTTTTAAACTTTTGATTTTGAATCATTGTGCTTGTAGTTTTTCTGATCGATAAAAGTGAAATGCTTATGGAGAATTTTCGAGATTATAAAAAAGAATACAGGAGTCAGGAGTCAGCAGTCAGGAGTCAGAATGAATTGCTGGTGAATTCAGAGGGCGTAGGGTGCGGGGTGTGTGGTGTAGGGAACCTGAACGCTCCTGGTAAACCTAGATGCAGAACTGGATCCTCCTGAATTCTGAATTCTGACTCCTGAATTCTGACTCCTGTATTCTGACTCCTGTATTCTGATTCCTGGCTTCTTCCTTTAGGAAGACTGGATCCAAATTTTTACTTTAACAGTCCTACGGACAAAACTGTGGTTAAACGATTCAATAATTTGTTACGCAAATCGAATAAAGGGGTTGGCATCGAACTCGGACCACAACGTATAAATGTAGTTCAGCTACGCAAGCAACACCAAAGTTTGAAACTAGACGCCTTAACGTCGGTGCCAGTTCCAGAAGGTGTTTTTATCGATGGTCAAATTGCTGATCCCCCTCTGATGGCGCAGTTAATTCAACAAGCGCTGGATGTTAGTAAAATCAAAGCTTCTCGTGTTGCTACTGCTATACCGGGGCGAGATTCAATTGTACGTCTCATACCTGTACCAGCAGAGTTAGATGACAAAGAACTTCGAGAGATAGTGCTAAACCATGAGGCGGGTTTGTACTTACCCTACCCTCGGGAAGAAGCTGATGTGGATTATCAGAAACTAGGGTACTTTGTAGATGAAGACGGGATTGAAAAGGTACAGGTGCTTTTAGTAGCAACTCGTAAGGACATCACTAACACATATATAAGTACCTTTGAGCAAGCAGGGCTGCAAATAGACGTTTTAGAGATTAACAGTTTTGCTTTGATTCGGACAATTCGCGATCAGCTAAGGCAGTTTGGACTGCAAGAAGCAGTTGTGCTGGTCGATATAGAATTCGATACGACAGAAATAGCCATTATCGTTAATGGAGTACCACAATTTTCACGTACAGTTCCAATTGGAACCTATCAAATGCAAACCGCTCTGTCACGAGCAATGAATTTACCTTCATCACGAGATATGGAACTGCTGCAAGGAATGTCTATTCCTTCGACTTCAATGGAAGGCGGAAGAACCGAAATGACTGAAAATAATCCTGGAATGGCAGCAGTGATGAGGGTTTTGGTAGAGCTCACAGATGAACTGCGTCGTTCCATCGATTTCTATTTGAATCAATCTGACAATTTGGAAGTCGCACAACTTTTGCTAGCAGGACCAGGAGGTGGACTGGGACAGCTTGATGAATTCTTTATACAAAGGCTGAGCTTACCAACCACTCAAATAGATCCGGTCGTAGCTCTTTCATTAGAAGTTGATGAGGAAAAATATCCTTTAATGGAACGCTGTGGTTTGGCGGTAGTACTAGGTTTAGGAATGAGGGAAGTGTGATGGGGGCATTGGGCATGGGGCATTGGGCATGGGGAGAGAGATAACTAACGATTAACAAGTAACAATTCAAATAACAACTAATGAATAACGACAAATGTATAGTTTAGATATTAACTTTCTCAAAGATCGGCCAGAATACCAGCCGAAAGTTAAGCGGAAAATAACAATAGCATTCCCGACGGGAAATCTTACACCAGCATATTTGGGAGTTTCGCTGGGTGTATTTTTTCCTCTATTAGCAGGATTAAGTTTATGGTTTTTGCAAGCGAAAAATTCAGAAATGGAGCAGAATATTGCTCGTCTTGAGCAAGAAAAACAGCAGTTAGATCAACAAATAGGAAACATTAACAAAATTAAGGAAGAGACAAACACCATCAAGCGGGAAACTCAGGCTTTAGTCACTGTGTTTGACCAGATTCGCCCTTGGTCTGCTATGTTGCAAGATTTGCGCGATCGCATCCCATCCACAGTTCAAATTGAAGAAATCAAGCAAACTCCACCTACTACTCCGGACAAAAATCAGCCCCCACCTAATCCTGCTGGAGGGGTGGAAATTGTAGGGTTTGCTCGCTCCTTTAACGATGTCAACGATTTCTTGTTGAGTATGCAACAGTCTCGTTTTTTAAAATCTACTGAGACAAAAATCATTACATCTGAATTAGTAGATGCACCATCATCCCAAGGTGGTATTCGATCAATAACTGGTATACCAATTAAACCACCTCAAATAGTTAAATACACGATTCAATCTACTTTAAGCGATGTTCCCGCTTCTGAGTTAATTCGAGAATTGGAGCAAAAAGGCACCGTAGGATTAGTGGCTCGGCTTCGTAGTCTACAACAAACAGGAGTGCTAAAAAAATGACGCTGAGTGAAGATCTAAATTTTAGCGACCAAGGAGGTGAGTTAGACGCCTCTCCTGCTTACCCAGTTGTTTTTGGTATTACTCTCACACCAATGATTATTGGTATCCTGGTGGGAGTTTTGGGACTATTAGGAACAGGTTATATAGTACTTAACATGATTTTGCCAGCTTGGGAGATTTACCAGCAGCAGCAAGGCAAACAAAACGATCTACAAGGGCAAATTGAACAGAAAAAAGCCAGCATCAAACAAATCGACCAAGTTAAACAGGATCTAGAACTTTCCAAACAACAAAAACTCCAGATTTTATCTTTATTTGCTAACGAGAACACCTTGGATACGTTGCTGATTGATGTAAATCGCTTGGTAGAGTCTAGCAATGCTCAGCTTGTACCCAATGCGGTTAGAGCTAAACTTAAAAAGTTTATCCCAGTTCCTGGAAAACCTGAAGTTATTACTGATGGAAGCTTGGGAATACAGATGAATGGCAAGTTAAAACGCAAAAATATCAGTACCGAAATTGTCGGTACTTATGAACAAACGCAATCGATTCTCCGCAATATTGAGCGTTTACAGCCTTTGTTAATTGTTAAAGACTATCTCTCCACTTTAACGCCAGAAACCGCGTCTCAACCCGGTAGCAAAGTAGTACTCAGAGTTGGACCAGCACCAATTACTACGTCTTTCCAATTACAAGCGTTAATCCCGCTGAGCCCAGAAGAATTAGCAGCAGCAGCGAAAGCAGAAAAACCTAAGAAGTAAGAAGGGGATTGGGGATTGGGGATTGGGGACTGGGGATTGGGGATTGGGAAATAATTTAAATATCTTCCACTAACAGTTGTTAGTTGAGAAGAATTTTAGGGAACTATACAAACGTATCTTTTTCAAAGGAGTGAGTTAATTACGTCAAAACCATAACAAATTCGTATATTTATCTCTACTAATTGTAGAGACCCTATATACTATGTCTCTACAGGGTTTTGCAAATGAGATAAACCAACAATCTACAACTAAACGTGAGGAATGAACTGTGAAACAAATTCACGGTAATGGGTTAATTTTGGGTGCTACCGCAACGATTTTTTTAGCTGCTCAACCTGCCTGGGCACAAATGAGTCTAATTACTGATGTGCAGCTACAATCGGTTGATGGTGGAATTAGTGTTATTTTAAAAACTTCTAGTGGCAATCGTCCGCAAGTTTTTACTACGCAAAGAGGTAAATCTTTAGTAGTAGATATTATTAATACTCAGCTACGTTTATCAAAAAGCAATAGTTTTCGGAAAGATAATCCATCTCCAGGAATTGCGTCAGTGGCGATCGCCACTCTCGATACGAATAGTGTTCGAGTGATAGTAACTGGAGCAGAAAATGCTCCTAGTACTCAACCTGTAGTACGAAAAGAAGACGGAATTACTCTTAGCTTTACCTCAACAGCCATAGGCAAAAAACCTACTCCACAAGGAGCACAAGCCGCATCCGCCCCAAAACCAACATTACCACAGACTCCTCCTGCGCCTTCTCAGGTTAGTAAAAAGCCAGATGTTCTCATTCCCAATCCCAAAGTCCTGATTGATGGAAAACCAGCACCAGTAGGCGAACCAGGACAACCCGTAACCTTCGCACCCCCTTTGTTACCTAGAGCTGTTGCTCCACCAGTAGGAGATATTGCTATCTCAAACCTGGATGCTTCTCCGACTGCAATCGACTTAGGAACTCAAGAACGTGTCCCTCGCTTAGTATTGCGAGATGCTCCAGTGCGGGAAGTTTTGTCACTACTAGCGCGTGCCGCTGGTTTAAACTTGGCTTATGTAGGAGGTAACGGAAAACCTTCTCTGGCTCCTACCAGTTCATCCGCAAGTACTACAGGGGATGGACCGACAATTTCTTTAGATATAGAAAATGAGCCAGTGCAAGATGTTTTTAACTACGTTTTGCGCCTTAGTGGTCTGGAAGCTAACCGTAATGGACGTACAGTTTTTGTGGGAGCTAATCTACCCAACGCCTCTCGTAGTGTGGTCATGCGTAACCTGCGACTTAATCAAGTAACAGTAGGAACCGCCCTGAACTTTTTGGTTGCTTTAGGAGCAGAAAGTGCCATCACTAGAGAACGACTCGTTACCAGCGTCAACGCTGTGCCAGTAGGCGGTGCATCGAATAGTGCAGTTACCCAAACTCAAACTACTACAGAAAGTAAAATTGAAACTCAACGCGTTGACTTTCAAGACTCAGTACCGTTACTTCGCGGTTTACAGGTATCTGGAGATGAAAGGACTAATTCTATTACCTTAGTTGGAAATTCTAGGTTAATTGATATTGCTATTGCTCAACTAACTAATCTCGATGTCCGTCGTCGTCAGGTAGCAGTCAACATTAAAGTGATAGATGTTAACCTCTTGGGAACTCATGACTTTAACTCTAGTTTTTCCTTTGGTATTGGGAATAACTACTTTGTTAACGATGGCGGTGCAGCATCTATGAATTTCGGGGGTTCTAGACCAGCTACTGGTAGTGAGTTAGCAGGTAGTATAACTAGTACACCAACTATTGAAAATCCATATGGTTCAGCCGCTCCCTTCTATGACCCAAATAATTCTGTCAGTATTCCAGGAACTACACCAGGTACAACAGTCGTAGATGCTAATGGTAACACTCGGACTACTCAAAACCCAGGAAGTGGAACATTTTATAAACCTATTTCACCTATTGGAAACCCTTTACAACCAGGTTTTTCTGATATCACTCCAGCAACAGATAATATTGTAACCATTGATCCTACAACTGGTAAAGCACAAGTAACACAAGGTATTTTGGGTACGGCGACTGCAGCTCTCCCTTCCTTATACCAGTTTCCCAAGCGTTTACTAGCTAGTTTGCAAGCTCAAGTGACTAATGGTAATGCCAAAATTTTGACCGACCCAACTCTTACAGTACAAGAGGGGCAGCAAGCGGTAGTCAAGTTAACAGCAGAAGTTTATGGAGGTCTTGAAATATCAACACAAAATACACAAACTGGAGCTAACGCTGCATCCAACTCTACTAGAAAGCCAATCATTAAAGATGCAGGTCTAACCGTCGCAATTAAGATTGAGCGTATTGATGATAATGGTTTTGTTTCCTTGTCTGTTGCGCCTACTGTGTCTGCCCTCAGCGGCACAACATCAACTCCTGACGGAGCAATTTCTCTATTAGCACAAAGAAGCCTACAATCAGGGGTAATTCGCCTCAGAGATGGTCAGACACTAATACTATCAGGTATTATTCAAGATTCAGACCGAGTAAGTGTATCTAAGTTTCCCATCTTGGGAGACATTCCACTGCTTGGTTCTTTGTTTAGAAAGACAAGCAAAACTAACCAGCGCAATGAGGTGGTCGTGTTGCTGACACCTCAGATCATGGATGATTCAGAACGCTCCTCATTTGGCTACAATTACCAGCCAAGCCCTGAAGTGCGTAGATTGATAGAGCGCCGTGGTTTACAGGTTCCGTCAAAATAGTGTAGGCAATGCCCACCCTACTTATATCTCACTACTTGTAGAGACGTTACGTGTAACTGTAATGTCTCTACATCGTTTGATGGAAGCATCTCAGTTTTATTTTGTATTGCAGGTCGGAAAGCTCGCTCTCATGTATTACGCGAGCGAGACGCTCGCACTACGCTTCAAAACTCAGATAAGCTGATGGCCAGCTAGATTGTGTAACAGGAAAATGTAAAATTGAAGTGCGATCGCCGCTCTGATAGCCAGCTTGCGGCATGTTCTAGGACTTTCATCAAAAATGAGGTAAGGAATTCCTAGAACTTGTGGCGGTGCGTTGCGCTGCGCGACAACACACCCTACATTAAGATTTCGTAACATAGTTTGAAATATTAGCGCCGACTTACTTATAGAATTTGTGGTGGTGCGTTGCGCTGCGCGACAACACACCCTACATTAGCATTACTGCGAAAGCTAAAAATGGTAATATTTGTTGTCATAATTAATACGCTAATATCCCTGGTACTTCTTTATGCAGCTAGACGTATATGGCGACTGAAGCAAAGGTTAGTAAGAATAACTAATATCTTGACTGCTGCTGAACGGAGTACTCGCGTAGTGTTATATAAAGCACCTCAAGCTATTTATGCTAATCAGCAGAATATTTATAACCTGCGCCAGACAAACCAACTACTAGAAGCACAAATACAACAAATACGGCAAATTTTCAGTTTACTCGCTATGGGACAGCAACTTTGGCTTCGCTATTTTGTCAGGTTACGCTCAAAATAGTAGAACTACACTTGGGAGTTGAAGCGGGAGTGAGTTGCTATCCTTCACTCGCCGAAAATTGAGGGGGCAGATCCCTAAATCATCACGCTCTCCAACCCCCCTTTCTTAACTAGATGCAATAGCTTAAGAGCAGCCCCTGTGGGGCGCTTCTGACCAATTTCCCACTTCTGCACCGTTGACACACTTATGTTTAAAGCCGCAGCAAACACTGCTTGGCTAACACGGGATGATTCACGGATTTGCTTAATTTGCTCTGGTTCGAGTTGTTCTATCGGAGGCAAGCATAGGCGATCAAATTCACGCAATGTTACTTGATCCATCACGCCAGCCCTGTGTAGTCCCGTCGCTGTTTCATGAACGGCTTCAAGAATCGCTGATTTAGTCTTTCTCATTGCAGTTTACCTCTATCAATTCATCTTTTAGCTTTGCTTTTTCGAGTTGTTGTAGCGTGTAACACAATAGTACTGATGCCAACTTCTTTAAAGCTTCTTCTTCATGCTTGTCGATATTACTGCGCTCATTTTTCGGGAAGCCAAATACAAAGAATACAAAGAACCACCGGTCTTCCCTGTTGGTTGCGATCAGCGTGCGAAACCCGCTACGCTTACCTTTTCCAGAGCGTGCAACCCGCTTTTTGAACAATCCACCTCCCAGATCGGCTTCGTAAAGTCCTGCAGCCATTTCTTCCACGGCAGCGCAGAGGTTAAGGTCATTTAATCCCTCTTTTCGTGCCCAACGGTCAAACCATCGGGTTTTGTAGATCAACATGCTTAATTTCCTTATTTCATAGTATAGCACTCGGTGCTATACTGGCAAGCTCAAAGTTCACCAAGTACCCGCTAGATACCACTGAAAATATTGTCATTTATATCACACTACCTCTACACCTTGGGCACTTCTAAAGGCCAAAACCCCTACTGAATTCACATATCGCAAAAATTTTTTGAATAGACATTTACATTCAACCTCGCCACACAAGGTGCGAAAAGCAAAATACAATAGTGGTGAGTAAAATGGGAAATTAGCATGTCATCTAACAACCGTTCTGGAGTATTTATTGGTGGTATGATGCTGGGAGCTACTATCGGTGCTCTGACCGGATTGCTCGTAGCTCCTCGTTCGGGACGCCAAACACGTCAACTTTTGAAGAAATCTGCTGATGCTTTACCAGAATTGGCAGAAGACTTATCCACGAGCTTCCAAATCCAGGCGGATCGTCTGTCTGTAAGTGCTATTAAAAGCTGGGATGAGACTTTAGAAAGATTGCGGGACGCGATCGCAGCTGGTGTTGATGCAACTTCTAGGGAAAGCCAAACCTTAAGGCGACAAAACCCTATAGACACAAACACTGCTGCTGCTCGAAAAGTTGAAAACTCAGACTCAACACCCTAAGTATCATATAATACATAACCGTGATAGACCCCTTGTTTTGGCTGGGAATGTCCATTGTCCTAGTCTCCATCAGTTTGACCGCGCTTTTGATGGTGGCAATACCAGCTATGCAGGAGTTAGCACGAGCAGCGCGTAGCGCCGAAAAGTTATTTGACACCCTTTCACGTGATTTACCTCCTACTCTGAATGCCATTCGCAATACTAGTTTAGAAATCACTGACTTAACAGATGATGTTAGTGAAGGCGTAAGAAGTGCAGGTCAAGTCGTTAAACAAGTTGATCAAAGCCTAGATACTGCAAAAAGGCAAGCGCAAAACGTTCAGATAGGTACGCGCAGTCTCTTTGTTGGTGTAAAAGCTGCTTGGAAAACTTTCACTCGCCAAAAACCGTCAAAAAGAAAAGTTGATCGCCTTTCACCGTTTTATCAAGATACGCTCACGTTGCGAGAACGAGAAGCCCAAAGACAAGATAATCGGCGTCTAACAGCCGAAGACCATCGGCTTGACGAAAGTTACAATAATCGACCTGAATGGGAAAGTAATTTTGAAGATGAGGACTGGTCTGAGCAATAATAGTTAAAACTGCAAGATTTTTACCTATTTTGGACGACCAGTAGAGCGCGGCGTAAATAAAGCAAGCACTTGAAACAGTTACAAGCCTTGATGCTATAAAACTTTTGACTTTTGACTTCCGCTTTGCGGTTCCCTATTTCTCTACGATTGCTGTAAGATGAGATTCAGGTTAAAAAGTGTAAAGAACTCTCACTTTTTCTGTACTCTTTTAAAATAACTTGTTCACTTCTACTGTTAAGATTTGTATAAAAACGTCCATGCAGCATCGTTTTTGGCGACGAATTCTGGCATTTGTTGCAGTAATTTTTTTAGCTGGGTCAATTTGGGTGATCAATCCTCCCAGCAGTTACGCTTACGATAATCCTGAATTACTACCTGCTACTCCAACTCCGGTGGTAGACTTAGCGAAATCTCTTACCAGCGTTCAAGAAGAGAACCTTGTGAAGGATTTAGAGCAATTTGAATCTCAAACAGGTTGGAAATTGCGAGTTTTAACTCAATATGACCGCACACCAGGTAGAGCCGTTATAAACTTTTGGGGTTTGGATGATAAAAGCGTTCTGCTTGTTGCTGATTCTCGTGGCGGTAACATTCTCAGCTTTAGCGTGGGTGACGCGGTTTATAACCTGTTACCACGCACATTTTGGATAGAACTGCAAACACGCTTTGGAAATTTGTATTATGTACGAGAACAAGGTGAAGACCAAGCCATTCTTGAAGCAATGCAGACAGTCAAAAACTGTTTGCTTCAGGGGGGTTGTAGAGTTGTTCCTGGACTTCCCCGAGAACAGTGGATTCTCACTCTGATTACCTCAGTTGTGGGTGGGGTGATTTGTGGATTTGCTGCCCAACCCCGGAAGGAAGGACAAATTTTTGCTTGGCAATGGGCGTTAATTTTCTCTCCTTTATGGGGAATTTTGTTTATTGCCTTCGGTATTGGTCCAGTAGTATCACGAACAAGCGACTTTTTGCCTCTATTTCGGAATGTTGTCGGTTTTGTCCTTGGTGCTTTGGTTGCCTATTTGTCACCTACTTTTAGTAGATCTTCTCCTTCAGAAATGTAGGACAAGAAGACTGATTAGGTGTAGGGAGGTTGTAGTGCGGGTCGGAAAGCCCGCATGTTATCTTTAATTCTTACTCCCTAAAATCTATCCTCTATGGAATGGCACGTAACTGATGCTCAAAGTTTAGCAATCATAGATCATGAAATTGGCGAACACGTGTTTTCGCCTGCTGAGTATGAGATTATAAGGCGGGTGATTTATGCTACATCTGACTTTGAGTATAAATCTTTAATCCGTTTTTCTGAACGTGCCCTGCAAGCTGCCGCAGCAGCACTGGCAGCACGCACTACTATTGTAGTAGATGTACCTTTAGTACAAGCGGGTATCGCCTACGACATTCAAAACACTTTTGCGAATCCAGTATATTGCAGTATGGAAGCAGTCACGCGATTGGGCTTTAGCCCGTCCCCTGAGAAGGAATCGCAAAAAGAAAAAACTCGTGCAGCTTGGGGAATTGAAATCTTAGCCAAACGGTTTCCAGAAGCTATATTTGTAGTAGGTCAAGCTCAGACTGCACTAATGGTACTTGTTGATTTAATTGAAGCAGAGGAAATTAGACCAGCTTTGATTATCGCTACGCCGGGTGGATTCCTGGATATTGATACAGCTAAAGAACGGTTACGAGATTCTTTAGTTCCTAGTATTACGCTCGACAGCCGCAAAGGTAATGCTATAGTAGCCGCTGCCATCATCGATGGGCTGGTAGACTTGGCATGGCAGGCTTATGGAGAAGCGGAGTAGATCTGAAAAATAGAAAGAGTGGGAGCAACTACATCAGACGCATGTCTTGCTCCCACTCTAACATTTGCTGCTGAAGCGATTGAGGAATTAGATACAGAAGTTACCCGTTATTTAGGGGGGTTATGTAGATCAAGGATAACACCTGTACTCGTTAGATATTCCAGATGCAGCAAATGCAAAAGTTATTATTTGGATTTTTCTTGAATTTAAGCAAATAGTAGTGTATTATTCTTACACAGACTATTTGCTTAAAATTGGTTTTTGAAAAGTGTATCACAACAATAACTTATGATTGTGACACACCCTGATAACAACACCCTTGAAGTCGTTTACCTTCTATAAAGTAACCTGTAAATTTAGAGCGTAGGTGCCATTTTGGCAGGTTTTAAAAAAGAAGAATTCAGGAGTCAGGAGTCAGAATAATTAAAGGTTTAAAACTTCATCTATGAGTGGATGAGACAGGGGTGAAACGTTTCTTTAAACACTATCCCTTTGTGCTGGTGTATTCTGACTCCTGTATTCTGAATTCTGACTCCTGTTTTAAATTAGTCTTCATCAAGAGCAGGGAAAGCTTCTTCAAGCTTCCACAACTGATCTTTATTCTCAATGAACCAAATACGAGTCTCTGGAGTTAATTTACTCCATACAACTTCAATTGGAACATGGGGGGATGCGTATCTGTACTCTTCACCTAGAGCTTTAAGATTTTTCTCTACATCAGCAGGAATGCCAAACTCCTCCTGCCAATTGACTGGTTTAATTCTTCCAGAGACTCCGCCGGCTGGATCGAAGACTAATTGTGCGGATCTGATTAAATCTGCAAAATGTACTGGTTTAAGTTTGTCTATCTCCTGAATCGGGAGCGATTGGTTATTCTCTTGAGACATTATCGTTGGGGTGGTTATAAATACTTGTCTTTAGGAATCACAGCCAGAGATTTCCACTCCAATGCCTCTAGTTTAGCTTAGGGAAGAGTTGGCTCGCCTTAGCCTATCACGCGCTACAATATTATCAGTTTTGTTCAATTAAGACTGTCACAGCAGCGACAGCTATTAACATTTCGTCATTTTTATCGTCGAGCGAATCAATGGCTCTACCTTGGACTATCATTCCGCCAGACTCGACAGTCAGCGTTTTGCGTCCAAAGGGAAGTACAGCTAAAACCTCATCTTCTCTGACTTGTTCTGGGTAAGGTACTGCCACCTTTACCTCTACAATCATTTCATTTGGATCACTTAAACCAGCTACTTCCCATACACCGGGTAAAGCATTGTGTGCGATCGCATTCCTCACGGCTCTCGCTGCTGCAATGGTTGATTCCTGACCATGCTGATCTACTCCCATCCCCATCTCGATAATTAAGCGTTTGCGTGCCACATCCACCTCTCATCTTTATAGGTCTGTACTAAATTTTACCATAGAAGGAAAACTTAATCTTTTAAAATTTCAAGGATAATACCGACTTATTAAAGACTTTCAAGGATTACGTATGTTTTATTATTAGTGGTTATACTTGTACTTACGGTCACATGCTTAAGTATTACTCAACTTACGAGAGGTTTTTTACACATTGGTGAAAGAAGTTAAATTTCTTTTGAAAGTCCGTTTATGAGAAACCCCTTGCTCCTAACCACAGTACTCATTGATGATTGTCCCGAAGATCAGGTAGCATTTTGCCGCTTTTTGAAGCAGGATAGCTTGTATACTTATCGTATTTTCCAGTTTAGAACTGCCAAAGAAGCAATGGAATGGTGTCACCAGGAGATACCTGATGTCATTTTGCTAGATTTTCTGTTGCCGGATCTAGATGGGCTGGAGTTTCTTAAGCAATTGAGGAAACACGTTAGCAATACTCAATGCGCTGTAATCATGCTAACAGGACAAGGAGATGAAATAACTGCTGTGCGTGCGATGAAAAGCGGTGCGCAGGATTATCTAGTCAAAGACAAAATCACACCTGAAATTCTTCAGTTCTCAATTCATAATGCTGTTGAGCGGATGCGTCTGAGCCAACAGCTAGAACAAAGTCGGGAACAACAACAACTTATTAGTGCAATAGCCTTACGGATCCGTCAATCTCTCAATCTAAAAGAGATCCTGTGCTTAGCAACAACAGAAGTACGCCAGTTGCTCAAGACTGATCGAGTACTAGTCTATCAATTTCAACCAGATATGAGTGGTATGATTGTAGCGGAATCAGTGCTTCCAGGGTGGACAAAAGCGCTGGGGAAGCATATTCAAGACACCTGCTTTCAAGAGGGAGCAGGAGCGATGTATCACCAAGGCATAAAACGGGCAACGAGTGATATTTATCAGGCTGGCTTAAGCGACTGTCATCTGCAGCTTCTAGAAGAATTTGAAGTAAAAGCTAATTTGGTCGTTCCCATTATTGTTGCTGATCAGTTATGGGGCTTATTGATCGCTCACCACTGTGCCGCATCTCGTGATTGGCAATCCTCTGAACTGGACTTGCTAGATCAACTTGCGGTGCAAATATCAATTGCGATTCACCAGGCGAACTCTTATGAGCGGTTACAGGTACAACTAGCAGAACGTAAACAAGCAGAGTTAGCTTTGCGCGAGAGCGAACAAAGGTTTCGCCGTACCTTTGAGCAAGCAGCCGTCGGAATGAGTCACGTGTCACTTAACGGACGATTCATTCGTATTAACCAACGGTTTTGTGATATTGCTGGATATACTCAAGCTGAACTTGAAACCTTAAGTTTCCAAGACATTACTCACCCAGACGATTTAGCAACCGATCTGGCAAACTTGCAGAAGCTGTTGGCTGGAGAAATTCAGACATATTCGATGGAAAAACGTTATATCCGAAAGGATAGCTCAATTGTCTGGATCAATCTCACAGTTTCATTGGTGCGTTATCAATCGGGTGAACCAAAGTATTTCATTGCTGTAATTGAAGACATTACAGATCGCAAGCACGCAGAGCAAGAGATCCTACGAACCCAAAAGCTTCAAACTGAACTAAAGCTGCTTGAGGATATCCTCGAAATCATTCTTGCAGGTTACTGGGACTGGGACATATTTGGCAATCAGGAGTATTTAAGTCCAAGTTTCAAACGGATGTTTGGCTATGAATATGATGAATTGCCAAATAAACCGGAAACCTGGCAAAAGCTGATTTTTGCAGAAGATTTGCCACGAGTGCTTGAATGCTTCGATCAACATGTTAAAAGTCGTGGACAAATACCTTTTTACAACGAGGTAAGATATCACCATAAAAATGGTTCTACAGTTTGGGTTATCTGTTCAGGTCGTGTTATTGAGTGGGATCAAGATGGCAATCCACTTCGCATGATTGGTTGCCATATTGACATTACAGAACGTAAGCAAGCGGAACAATTAGTTAAAGTCAGTGAGCAACGTTATCGAGCCATTGTTGAAGATCAAACAGAGCTGATTGCTCGGTATTTGCCAGATTCAACCGTTACGTTTGTGAATCAAGCCTTCTGCCGATATTTTGGAGTACAACACGAGGCAATTATAGGCAAAAGCTACGAACCGATCATTTTTCAAGAAGATCGGGGTACTGTTGCTCAATTAGTAAAGAGCATGAGTCCTAAAAATCCTACCGTGACGATTGAGAATCGGGTAGTTGTTAATGGAGAAATTCGCTGGACACAGTGGATCAATCGAATGCTATTTGACAAACAGGGACAGTTCGTAGAGTTTCAAAGCGTTGGACGAGATATCACCCGGCTTAAGCAGATTGAAACAACTTTACAACGATATCAACGCATTGTATCAGCGGCAAAAGATGGAATTGCACTGATAAATCGCAACTACATCTATGAAGTTGTTAATCAAGCTTATTTGTCTTGGTGTAATAAATCTTACAACGAAGTAGTGGGACATTCAATGACAGAAGTTTTGGGTGAAGAGTTATTTGAAAGCCTTGTTAAGCCTAGATTTGATCGGTGTTTGACTGGACAGGTTATTAGGTATCAGAGGTGGTTTAACTATCCAAATGTGAAACCACAATTTTTAAGTGTCTCTTATGTCCCTTATGTCGATTCACAGCAAACTATTTCAGGAGTGGTAGTTAACCTTCGCGATATCTCAGATTTTAAGCGAACAGAGGAGGCTCTACAAAAAAGCGAAAGTCGCTATGCAACCTTAGCAGAAGTAGCACCAGTTGGGATTTTCCGGTTTGATACTTCTGGTAACTGTATTTATGTCAACGAGCAATGGTGCGAAATGACGGGCGTATCAATACAAGCCGGGTTGGGGATGGGATGGCTACAAATCTTACATCCAGAAGATCGCGATCGCATTGTTATGGAATGGGAGCAAGCATTCGCACAACGACGATTCTACCGTAATGAGGGCAGGTGTGTGCGGCCTGACGGCATCATATTTTGGTTCTACTGTCAAGCTCTTCCAGAAATTGATTCTAGTGGCCGTATTATCGGTTACGTTGGAACAATCATAGATATCACTGATCGCAAACACGCTGAAGAACAACTGCAACAGATGAATGAGCAACTGAGGGAAACTAACGTCGAGCTTGCTCGCACCACTCAGCTAAAAGATGAATTTCTGGCAAACATGAGTCATGAGTTGCGGACGCCTCTCAATGCGATTCTCGGTATGTCTGAAGGTTTTATAGAAGGGGTGTTTGGTTCAATTAATGAACGACAAGCAAAAGCGATCGCCACCATTGAGCGGAGTGGTAAACATTTACTGGAGTTAATTAATGACATTTTAGACTTGTCAAAAATCGAATCCGGTGAGCTAGAACTGCAACTAAGTGAGGTTTCAATCAAAAGCTTATGCGAGAACAGCCTTGCCTTTATTAAACAGATGGCTGTGAAGAAAAATATCGATCTCACGACTTGTATTTCCAATAACCTTGATAGTGCCCAACTAGATGAGCGTCGTCTACGTCAAGTACTGATCAATCTCCTGAGTAATGCCGTCAAGTTTACACCTTCAGGGGGGTCTGTAAGGCTAGAAGTCTTTGTCGAAACATCTCATGAACAAATCAATAGCCGCTCTGTTGCTACCCCAAGCCTTTGCTTTTGTGTTAATGACACTGGTATTGGTATTGCTTCTGAGAATATTAGCAAGCTATTTAAGCCCTTTATCCAGATAGATAGTAGCCTTAATCGCCAATATAACGGTACAGGTTTAGGTCTAGCACTGGTACATAGGATTGTTAATCTCCATGCAGGAAGGGTGAGTGTAAAGAGTGAACTCGGAAAAGGTAGTTGTTTCACAGTTCGTATCCCCTACCGTACTAGCAATGAGCTGTATCTCGTTCAAACTAATGAAGATCTGGAAAATTTTACCAACTCTAACTCCCCGGCTGTGATTGCAGCACCAGAGCCTGGCTTAAAATCTCCTAGTATTTTGTTAGCAGAAGATAATGAAGCAAATATTGATACAATATCCAGCTATCTCGAGACTCGTGGATATCATCTCATACTGGCAAAAAATGGACAACAAGCAGTGAACTTAGCTCTAGCGGAACAACCTGATTTAATTTTAATGGATATTCAAATGCCCGAAATGGATGGACTTGAAGCAATCCGACGCATACGTAATGAAAAACAATTTACTAGGCTCCCAATCATTGCACTAACGGCATTAGCTATGCCCGGTGACCAAGAAAATTGCTTAGCAGCAGGAGCTAACGAATATTTGACCAAACCTATAAAGCTTAAACAGCTTGTAGGAATAATTCAAAAACTTTTGAAAAAATAGCATAGCAGAAATTCTCTATGGAAGCTCAACCCTGTATTTTGGTCATTGATGATGAACCGGATAACTTCGACGTTATTGAAACGTTACTGGATGGTGAAAACTACCATCTAGACTACTCTCCTAGTAGTCGAAAAGCGCTTGCTCGCCTTAGGAGTTTTCAACCAGATATAATTTTGCTGGATGTCATGATGCCTGAGATGGATGGGATGGAAGTCTGTCGGCGTATTAAAGGCGACCCGCGACTCCATGCAATTCCTATTATTATGTTAACTGCCTTGACTGCTAAAGAAGATCTGGCTAAGTGTTTGGGAAGTGGAGCAGATGACTTCATTAGTAAGCCCGTCAATAGTTTAGAGTTACGCTCAAGAATTCGTTCTATGTTGCGGATTAAACAGCACTACGATCAATTGCAAGCGCTGCTTAAACTGCGAGAAGACATGGTGAATATGATTGTGCATGACTTGCGCAATCCACTCGGCAGTATTTTTCTATCGACTGATATTCTTCGGTTACCGGATTTGCCTAGTGAACACTACCAACGGAATCTTGAGCAACTGGGGATCGCTGCACAACAATTACAATCGTTAATTGATAGTCTGTTGCTTATGGCAAAGCTGGAATCTGGTCGGATGACTCTCAACTATACGGATGTAGATCTTTGTGCGCTGTGTACGTCCGCCGTCTCAGATATGGAGGCGATCGCAGCCCAAAAAAATCTGACCGTAGTTAGTCAATTACCCAAACCTGGTGGCGTTATTAAAGCAGACGCGGCTATTTTTCGTCGAGTGCTTGATAATTTACTCTCTAACGCAATTAAGTTTTCACCCTCAAATAGTCAATTAACCCTGCGCGCAGATTATTTAGAAGTAGGAGGTGCTAAAGTACAAGTTGCTGATTCAGGACCAGGAGTCCCTCATAACTTGCGGCAAAGTATTTTTGAGAAGTATGAAATTGGAACTCTCATGCAAGAAGTTTCACAGCTTGGTTTGGGATTAGCTTTTTGCAAAATGGCAGTTAAGGCTCATCAAGGCACTATCACGGTCGAAGATAATTATCCACGGGGTAGTATCTTTACAATTTTACTAGAACCACGCCGTTTTAGCTACACATGAGGAAAAGAATCTAATTTCACGACTGAAAATCAATCAACGTTTGGCGATAAGCATCTGGAACACCAGTGTCAAAACACTTGCCTTTGACGATATATCCTGTCATCCCTTCTTCTTGGCACAACCTATCGAGACAAGATGTCAACTGAAACTCACCCCTCTCTCGAAAGTTCTTTTGAATGTGTTCATTGAGGAAATCAAATATTTTTGGCGTAAGTACGTACAATCCAAACATACAGAGAAACTCATCTTCTGCCATTCCTTCTACACGTAGATGCTTACGTGCATACTCAATTTCTGGTTTTTCAGATATTTTGGAAAGAGAAAGTAGCGAATTTGACTCTTGCCAAACCCCAGTTGCGCAACCAGCTTTATGAATAATTTCTGCTGGCATTTTGGTTAATCCAATAACACTTTGGTTGCCTTTTTCATAAACATCTAAAATTTGACTCGTACATGATTTGTCCGTATTTGATGAGTAAATATGGTCACCCAACATCAACAAAAATGGCTCGTTTTTTACCCACTGATGAGCACAAAACACAGCATGACCGTAGCCTTCTTGTTCAGTTTGCTTTAAAAACGTAACTCTTTCACCTAGATCTTGAAGATATTGGTTATAATCTCGATTTGCAGGCGAAAGTTTGTCCAAAAGTTCTTTTGAAGCTGGTTTTTTAAAAAAATCTGCGAAAATTTCTTCGTCGTTTGGTTGCACGACAATTCCTATCTCCTCGATCCCAGAATTGATTGCTTCTTCAACAATCGTCATAATCACAGGCTTCGCCCTACCATCTTTGTCAATAACCGGGAACAGTTCTTTTTTAACAACTTTAGTCGCTGGAAATAACCGAGTGCCGAAACCAGCTGCCGGAATTACTGATTTTTTTACTTTATTTTGTTGCATAAATTTAGACAGCGTTGTTACCCCCCAACTAGCATAAAATATACATTCAAAAACGCCAAAAATCTTCGTGTCTGTGCTGCAATCTGTCAAATATTTATAAATATACTGTTCAGAACCGTATTGTTGCTATCTAAGATAAAGATGTAACTGATTTTTACTCTGTACTACTAGTGTCAGTTGAGAAACTGTCACTCTCAAGATTCCCCGTTTAATTGCAGAAGCGGTATTCTAATTTTGTGCAAGGAGTGATACCACTTCGCTATATTTTTGCCACAGGTTATTTTTGCAAATACTTCATATATATGGAGTATTGTGCATTTTAAATGTTGCATTAACCCAGTGATTTGGTATAAAGTTATCCAAAGGAGCGCTTGGTTGAGCAGAACTCTCAAGCGCTTTTTAGTATACATAGCAAAGTAAGTTCGATTTTTAAGTACGAGTAAATAAACACACTGCATTACAACAAACATTGATAGAGAATAGGAAACAGACAGCAAGCAACGGGTGAGAAGATCTCAAATAATCTAGTACACTGCGGCGTAAATAAGCATACCATTCAAAATCTCTGAAAAGCCTACGCTGTATTCCTAACAGAATTTTGAATGAGCGAATGAGTGAATTCCGCCTTGCGGTACTAGTCGATTGCATGCAGTGTCCAAAAGTATCCGTCGGGTGAAACAAAGGAAAAACTTGGCTCGTCAAACTCGTTGTTAACGATGTTTGTAAATTTTTGTACAGGACTGGCTGTTATTTGATCCCGCTTGCTATTGATATCTTTGACTCGGTAAGTGTACAAACACATCCCCAAACTACCAGGTTGCGCTGCTTCAAACCGCGAATTCAATTCCACGGAACTGGGAAATCGAATAATGTAAAGTCTACCAGAACGTGCAGCCAATAGATCAGTCTGGGAAGAACGGGGATCATCAAAAGCAGTTACAAAAAACTTTTCTCCTGGTTGAAGATCAAAAATCTCTCTACCTGCTAGTGATGATTCATAACTGGTTTCAACATCATCACGTACACGCAATAAACCCAAAACTTCATCATAAAACTTCAAGGTTTCCTTACTATCATCCTGAATAACCATGCCCATGTGAGTGAATTGGCTAGTTTTGAAAGCAGAACTTTCATTGATGATTCCGTAATGTGGCAGAGAATAACCATACCTTTGAAAAAGAACCTGGCGAGTTAAAGGTTGCACCATGAGCATTTCTCTCACTCCTACTGGTGCTTCTGTGAAAGGGCGACTTTTCCGGTGCTTATTGTAAATAACTTCCCAGTGAGGGTTGGTGTACCTAATAGCCCAATTAGCTGCCTTTGCTTCTTCTACATGATTTAGGATGTTTAGTATGTCAGTCGTTAAGGTTGTTGCCCAACGATTACCCTTCACTTTCATTGATGTCATCCCTAAACCTTCATTAGTAGGGTTTTCCCAAACCATGAGACGAATCAAGCCGTGATCCGCACTTTGGTGATCAAGGCGAATCGAGCGTAAAGACGAATCTACTCCATACAATTGCTTCGCGACAGATGCGGTTAACTCACCAACTTGACCAATGCGATAACCAAAATTCTCCCAATATTGAATAGCACAAATTGGGTCATTGACACCAATGCATACCTCATAAATGCCCTCAATTGTAGTTTGTTGCTCTATACTGCCCATCTTTTTCATCCTCTACCCCTCTTTTTCTAGGGTAGCGTGGATGACAAGGCGTTCCCCAAGCAACTTGCCCAGCAGGTATGTTACTAAAAACACTGCTACGAGCGCCTATGACGGCATTAGATTCAATTTTTACTCCCAGCCCAATAAAGCAATCCGCTGCAATCCATACGCCGTTACCAATGGTAATACTTGCTGTTTTTAAACCAAAAGCTGGGTCATTCATGTTATGACTACCAGTACAAAGATAGCTCTTTTGGGAGATTACACAGTGTTCTCCGATATTAATTTTATCAAGGCTGTATAAAACTACATCATCTCCAATCCAGCTATAATCTCCAATAGAGATTTTCCAAGGATAGGAAAAGCGGGCGGTTGGTCGAATTAAAACTCCTTTACCAACTTGAGCACCAAACAAACGCAGCAAAAAGCAACGTACGCTATTCAATGGATGAGGGCTGAGAGGGAAGGCGATCGCTTGTACAAACCACCATAACAAAATATACCAACCAGGACGCCCCCTATCAAACCAGGATTGGTCATATTTACGTAAATCTACAAACGAGTCATTGGTCATTATTCATTCTTGACAAGAGCGACAATAGAAAGTAAATCCCCATAACATCTGTTGGGCGATTTCACAAAAAGGCCTTATTTCTCAGGAGTTCAGTTATTATAAGTTGCTGTTTGTCTAACTTCCTCAGTGAGGGAGGACTGTGTAGCAGTTGATGTCATGTTAGTGTTTAGCTGACCACCACAGTAGCGTAATTCGTACAGTTTCACTCCTATTTGATACTCGTATTGACTTAAAAGGCGTGCATAGATGTATCCAGCTTTTCCATCTAAAAAACCACGCTGAATAATATAAAACAAAATAAAACGTAAAAATGGTTTAAATGGTAGACGTACCCACACTTTTTTTAAAAAGCGTTTCCGTTGTACTGCATCACCGAAGAGATTTGCACCTATAGTTCCGCTTTCATCTTTATTAAGAAGTAAATTAAGATACACACGAGCTTCCCAGTTAGAATAACGGTTGTGACGTTCTATCCAATGGTAAAGGTTGCGAAAGTCCTCGTGAATCATATCGTTTTTAAGATATCCAGCCTTCCCTGCTAACACAACATGTTCGTGGACTTCATTATCACCAGTATTAGGAATATCTTCAGTATGGAGGTTTTCGTAGCGACCTGCTGTATGCTTAAATAAGCGCATGTTCCAATCAGGATATCTACCACCGTAGCGAAGCCAGTGACCTAAGAAAAATACCCGACGGTTCAAGTAGTAACCACTGTATTCTGGATTTTGGATTGCAGATGCAATTTCTTCCCACAGTTCAGGAGTAATTCGCTCATCGCAATCGACAATCAGTATCCATTCATTACGGAAAGGAATGTTGTCTAAAGACCAATTTTTCTTTTTTGGCCATCGTCCATTAAAGTGGAACTGTACAACATTAGCGCCGCAGCTTTTCGCTATTTCAACGCTTTTATCGTTACTTTGAGAATCAACGACAAATATTTCATCTGCCCTTTGGACACTGGCAAGGCAGGCTGGTAAATTCACTTCCTCATTTTTTGCTGGAATAATTACGGAAACTGGAACTTTCATATCTTTTCGGAGGTTATGGGGCATGGGGCATGGGGGATTGGGGATTGGGGATTGGGTACTGGGGATTGGGTACTGGGGATTGGGGATTGGGGATTGGGGATTGGGGATCTACTCACTCCTCTGCTCCCCTGCTCCCTACTAAGAGCTACCTCTTCCCTTCTTTGATAAAAGACCCTGAATAGCTGCATTTAAGTATCCAATTTGACCGTAGGCATAGACTAATTTGTCAAAACGTTCTGCTGGATCTGAAAAATACTGCAATGCTTTGTATAAGCCACGTAGAAACCTTTCGCTACCTAGCTGGAGTTGACCTATACCCGCTTTCCCGGCAAGTTGTTCTCTATAACACTCACTGATACCCTGCCACCATCCTCGATTAATAAACCATGAACGTTTGAGACGTTCTGGGGAAACATTGTGAGCAACTAAGGCGTTAGGAAGATAAGCGACTTGCCAACCTTTTTGAAGGGCAAGTTCAGTCATCTGCAGTTCTTCGTTTGATAATAATTTTTTGCCTATTCGACCAAGGTGAGTATCAAAACCTCCTATTTCTGTTAAAAAGCTGCGGCGGAGCGAGTAATTTAATCCTCTAGGGGTTAAACCCGGATTTTCTATAAAAATTATACTTTCTCCTAAATCATATGCACCTAAGTTAACAGCTAATCCTTTTGATAACCACCGTGGAGGTTCGATATTATCAGGCCATAACAGGGTAACTTTACCACCTGCGATCGCCAGATTAGAGTTATTTTGATAAGCAGAATACAACGCTTGCAGCCAATGAGAGCTAGCAACAGCATCGTCATCTAGGTACGCCAGAATTTCCCCACAAGCTACTTTAGCTCCAGTGTTACGTGCAACCGATAAGCCAATGGTAGGCTCAAACACATACTTGAGCAGGGGGTTTTGGGTTCTTTGTTCTACGACACTGCGAGTTTGATCAATCGATCCATTATCCACTACCACAACTTCAAAACCATCAGCAAAATCCTGAGCCAAAAGGCTATCTATAGCAGCGCCTAAATAGGTATCTCGATTGTGAGTACAGATAATGGCAGAAATTTTTGTGCTTGGCATAGAAGTGATTGAGGATTCTGATTTACTTGTTAGTGCAGGAGTAACGATTGGAAGTCACTGGGTTATCCTCCCTCATTAGGGTATAACCTTGTGAGGTTCGCTTCTTGAAACAGAAATTCCTCAACGCAGTCTCCCCGCGTTGAGGAAATTTCAAAGTTTCCTCTGTTGTACCAACTACTGACACTACCGCGCTTTCTAAATATGGGATATTCAGCAGCAATATGCTTGGGCTTGTATCCAATGAGAGGATCTGGTTCTTACGGTAATGTAGAACAAAAATTTTAAGTCTCCAACCGAGTATATTCGGAATTGATCCGATCTCAGACTTCGGCGATATGGGTGTGTAAAACTACAAGACTTTCAGCTAGTTGAGTTAGGCGGGTTTCTAGGTATTGTTTACGTCCTAAAAGTTGGCGTAGTTTTTGGTAACGAGCGATCGCCATACTAACGCTTGCTACTTGATCTGGAGGACAGGGACGTGACCAAACTTCCCCAGCGGCATTTAACCCACACAGACGATACCCAGCACGGGGAGCTTGATAGGCTATTTTTTTACCATTCGCACAAATTTCTTCTACATAGTCTATCAGATGCTCAACTTCTCCATGGCGAAGCGTTGCAGTTGCTGCTGCTTTTGGCTCTGGTTCCTTTTCATGAGACTCTAGCCAACCGTTGACAATCGGTCCTTCTATATAAAGATCTTGAATTTTGATGATGATTTTTTGCAGTTCTACCTGCCAACACAACGCTTTATCTTGAATCTCTTGCAAAAGATTCATCGCCAATGCTGGATTTGCTGCGTTACGATGGCTCGTAAAACTGGGAGCTTTGAATTTTGGTAAGATGGGAGTCTTGCCTTCGTTTTCTTGTGCTGGAAAAGTCTGTACAGAAGAATTATGAGGCAGTAAATTCTGTTGGTGTAATGGTGTAAATAGTTCCTCTTCAGATGGCAAAATATCATCCACGGCTGTGTAGCCTTCTTTTGCTCCTACGCTGATTCTGAAGGAGAAAGAGCGCTTTGGGGAACTACTTTGTTCATCGTTGGAACTTATGTCACGAGTTTCCAAATCATGTATAGTTGCCTCAATACGTTTTAAGCTTGCTTTCATAGGAAATCTCGAAAGTTTACTATGCCTTTTGGTGTTTCTTTTAGCGTTTAGGCTAAAATCCGCTATCAGTATGTGTATCAGAAGTCAGCACTCAGAATTCAGGAGTCAGAATGATTATTGGGTTAAAACCTTATCTACTCGTTTCCCAGACAGGGGTTGAAAATGAGTGTTAAAACATCATCCCTTTATGGGCGGTGTATTCTGACTTCTGACTCCTGTCTCCTGACTTCTTCTTTAGGACGCTCATCCAAGTGAGCTTTGTTGCTTAGACAAGTCAGCTCTTTAGGAACGAAACTTGCCGATGCAGGTTAACCGATTTGAGTAGTGTGTTTCTCTGAAAGTTGCCTGTGCCCCCTTGCACGAGCGCTACGGGAAACCTCTCCCACTAGAGTTGGATTTTCTTGCGGTATGTCGTCCTTGACTGGACTACCGTTCACCTTTCTATGGTGAGGGGGTATGGATTATCTTGGAGTTATATATAACTTCAACATAACCCCTGGACAAAGTATAAGATGTAGATTTTCTCAGTAGTTGCATTAACGATTTTGGTGGTAATTTACTCTATTAAAAGTTATATGGGAAGAAATCCCATCCGTGACATTACAAATTATGGTGAAAGATTGCAACCCCTACTAATAATATTAAGATACTTGGGAAACAACTGTGAGTAAACTCACCTTGGTAATAGGTCCAGCTCGGTCTGGTAAAAGTGAATGGGCAGAAACTCTAGCGATGCAGTCGCACAAAAAGGTTGTTTATGTGGCAACCGGGACTCTTGTGCCTGCAGATCCAGAGTGGCTTCTGCGCATCCAACAACACCAAAAACGGCGTTCCCAAGACTGGGTAACATTGGAGGTCCCTTATGAATTATCTACTACATTGGCTGATGCCAAGCCAAATACCTGTCTTTTGGTAGATTCTTTGGGGACTTGGGTGACTAATTTTTTAGAACAAGACGATATTAGCTGGCAAGATACTGTTCAAGATTTTTTGGAAACAGTACAACTAGTTGCGGCGGATATGATTTTTGTGGCAGAGGAAACCGGTTGGGGAGTTGTACCAGCTTATCCTATAGGAAGGAAGTTCCGCGATCGCCTAGGTTCCCTGGTACGCCATTTAGGTTCTATCTGCCAGGACGTTTACTTGGTTACTGGTGGTCACGTTTTGAATCTGAGTTTGCTTGGCGCCCCTTTACCAGTGAAGGAAGATGAACAAGGGGTTAGGGGGTAGGCAGTAGGAGCAGGGGGAGCAGGGGAAGCAGGGGGAGCAGGGGAAGCAGGGGCAGAGAAAAACTTATAAATTGATATGCTTGTAAATCCCAGTACCCAATCCCCAATCCCCAATCCCCAATCCCCAGTCCCCTAATTTTTATTTATGCTGTATATATAATTTCAAATAAGCTTATGGCATCACAACAAGAAGTAAAGCAATACTTGGCTTACTGGTTCCAACTAGGAAAGAAGGTTGTGGTTGGCAACGGTGCAGCCACTATGCAGCCTAAACAGGTGATTCAAGGCGATCGCTATAGTGAGGAATTTGAAGAGATTTGGCAAAAAATTATTTCTAATGGAGCTAGGGATTGTTATTTACAAGGTACGCAAGAAACTATTGCCGAATTGCTCACACCTGCATGGGAGATGAATATTTGCTGTCGTTGTTCTTTGCCAATCCCTGTTTATAGTATAGGTATGCCTTCTGAGTTATGTCCTTGTAATGATCTATCTAACTGGCCTAATACAGAATTACCACAACCTAGATCGCCAATTAATACTCAAGAGCAATTGAGAGAGATTCATGCTCGCTTGTTACAACAAAATGCACTTACCCCACCCTCGTCTTAAGTTCAAGGGCGAGGTTTTGATAAAAAAAGGGTCTAAAGAGAGTTTGTACCTTTCCCCCTAAACCCTACGAAGTTATTCTTGTGATCTAGACGCAACGCCTGCGTAATTGATATCTGCTCTTATATTTTAGTACAAAAGTACTATAAAAGCAATACATGAGAAATGCCGAGGTTTGGTAGCCTTAAGGTAAGCTGATGCGCAGCTAAATTTTATAAGGCGAAAATGTAAAATTATTGTAGTGCGGGCATCTTGCCCGCGTCCTGTATAAAAACTAAATGTGTAACGGCTTACTATTACTCTTTGAGCTACCAATTTCGCTAAATTTTGGCATGTTTCCTGTAAGCGTTAGGAGTTGTGCCTAAAAGTTTGCGAAATACGTTTGTGAAATGGCTCTGATTTTGAAAACCTACTTGCTGGCAAATTTGGTCGATTGCTTCCTCTGTTCGAATCAATAGCCTTTTTGCCTTCTCAATTCGACAATTTAGAACGTATTGGTGAGGAGAAAAGCCTGTGGACTGTTTGAACAAACGAGAGAAATGATACATACTCATTCCAACAACTGCGGAAAGCTCATTTAATGTTAAATCCTTTTCTAGATTTTCATTAATATACTCAGTTGCTTGTCTTAGCTTGTGTTGAGGGAGCCCCTGAGAGTGTCTAGAAATTGATGCAAAGGATGTAGAGTAATGTCTCAATAAGTGTATACACAGAGTAGTCGCTAATGATTCGATATAAATATGACCACCCTTAATACCAGATTCTAATTCTGATTTAAGTGCTAATCCAATATGGTGAATCAGGGGAGCCTGCGAAGCAAAGTGTGGTATAATCTCAAATCGCTGTAAGTCTATTGATTCAGAAAGAGTACGGCTAAATAGATCTCTTTCTAGACTTAGGAGTAAAAATTCTCCTTCCGACTCCCAGCTTGCTTTGTGATAACTTGTTGCAGGAATCACAATAACATCACCATAAGTCATTTGTTCGCTTTGAGTACGTCCGTCTAACATCCGCTCTGCTTTGATTACTCCTGGATGGAGACAAATAGCTATAATATGTTGTGGAGAGGTATGTTCTGGTGTTTCATGAGGGGGGTGTCGATAATAATCTAGGCGAATACCATCCCAATTGGTTCTGTGGCTTGAAATTAAGGGCGATCGCTCAAAAATCCCTGAACAAGCATCTTCTTGAGTAAAATCAATTGTTAAAACTTTTTTCTCTGGCATCACTTTTATCCCAGAACTATCGCTGTTAAGCTTCTCAAAAAGCATTAAAAAAGTATACAAATAATAACATACGCTCTCATGAATTACTATGTTATCTACGACGGCAACTGTAATCTCTGCGTTACAGGCGTGCAAATCTTGGAAACTTTAGACCAAGGAAAGCTATTTCGCTATATTTCGATGCAAGATGAGGAGCAACTTTCCAATTGGCAAATCACACCGCAAGATTGCGAGTTAGGTATGATTTTAATTGATGCAGATGCTCCTGAAAAACGCTGGCAGGGTAGTGCAGCTATTGAGGAAATTGGACGATTATTACCTTTAGGGAGCCTATTCGTGGAAACATATCGTGCCTTACCAGGAGTCAAACAAGTAGGCGATAAACTGTATGAACAAATCCGCGATAATCGTTATACTCTATTTGGCAAACGTTCTAGCACCTATAAATCAAGTTATTGTGCTGACTGCAAAAGTTAAGCACTCGGTTTGTTGAACACCTCCAAACTCTGTCTGCAAAATTTTTTTAGCTTTTCCCCTATTTCTGGTGAAGGCTGAACAGCACCAACAAAGCTCCAGTTTTCCACAGTAGAAAGTCGCCATTGCTCACCCAGATGATTAAACCCAGCAATTTCTACACCTATTGCGCGATGTATATTGTTTAACGGATCTTGATAAAAACGGATTTGAATCAAAATACTGCGACTTTGCCAAGATTTGCTAATACCAGGAAAGTGAAACCCAATATCTATAGAGTCGGGATCAACTAAATCCCTAGTTTCTGGATCATTTTTCCAGGGTTTCAAGTCTGATCTAGCATCAGGAAACTCGAATTTGAACAGATTAACTACATTAGCAATCTTGCTAGCGAATTCAAGATTTGTTGCCATCTCAGCTGCGTTCACGAAAAAACTCCTATGTTATCGACGAGAGAAAAACCTCCAGAAGGATGATTGTGTGGCGTTTAGTCTAAAATTGGTATAAACTTAGATGCCGCATAGTAGTGGTTATTTGCTATTTTCATAAACTGACAATTAGTATCTTAAGTAATTGTACTTAATTTTTTTTGAAAAAATCTCAAAGGTGCTTTTTCGCAGAAAATTTAAGTACGAAGGAAGGATTTTAGCGAAAATTAGTTTCTGAACAGAACGAGAAATTACACTCTTCGTTCTAAAATGACACTGTTAATCAGTAGACGAATAAGCTGAGTTTATGAAGCGTCAACGCTCTCTTTTGTCATTAATTCTAGTCATCGTGGCTACATTCTTAATTAGTTGTGGTAGCCCAACTGTTGCGACAGCACCGCCAACCTACACACCGGCGCAACTGGAAAAAATTCAGGAGTACGTGCCTGATATTCAATCTGTGCGCGATCGCGCACAGGAACTACAAAAGCTCATCGAAAACAAACAGTGGGTAAAGGTAGGCAATTTTATCCATGGACCGATGGCAGAAGCAAGGTTAAATATGACTTATATTGCTGCCAATCTTCTGCCTCAAGATCAAAAAATAGCACGTCAGCTGGGACGGAGTTTATTTGACCACCTAGTTAAAATCGATCAAGCAGCTACTACGGGCAACTCTCTAGGTGCCTTAAATAACTACCAAGGTGCGTATACAGATATTGATAAATTCCTACAACTGCTTCCAAAAACCAATAGTTAGTAGGTCATAGTTGTTAGATAACCACGTTCAAAAACGTGAAACTAACAGCATATATATGGTTAGTTGTAGAAATTATCCCTAACAACTAACCACCAAAAACAAACGAGCCATGAATGTAGTTATTATCGGTTGCGGTGTGGTTGGAGCCGCGATCGCCTATGAACTTAGCCAAGTCAAAGATCTGAAAGTGACAGTTTTTGACAAACAACCACCCTCCAGTTACTTATCACAAACATCTACAAAAGCAGCGCTAGGCGTTTTAATGGGCGTCATTAGCCAAAAAATCAAGGGTAAGGCTTGGCGCTTACGACAGACTAGCATCGAACGCTATGAAGCTTGGATACCAGAACTTGAAGCCCTTACAAATCAAACCATCCCTTTTAATCGCCAAGGAATTCTCAGTCTTTGTTTTGAAGGAGAAGATTTAACAGAATGGCAAAAATTAGCGGAAATTCGCCATTCTCAAGGTTTCCCCTTAGAAATATGGGACACAGCTAAGCTTCAAAAAACATGTCCCCAGATACGTAACGAGAAAATCATTGGTGCTGTGTATTCACCACGCGATCGCCAAGTTGATCCAACAGCCTTAACACTCGCTCTAGTCGATGCTGCAAGACACTATGGTGTTGAGTTCAAATTCGGTGTTGATGTATTACCTCTTGCTTGCCAGCGCGGCGACGATGAACATTTTTGTTCAGAAGTTGAGACAACACAAGGAAAAATTACAGGTGATTGGTTTGTCGTCTCCGCTGGGCTAGGCTCCAACCTCCTAACATCACAATTAAAACAGATAGTTGACGTTCGCCCTGTACTTGGACAAGCTTTACAAGTCTCATTAGAAAATTCTTTAGGGAATCCTGACTTTCAGCCAGCCATTACTGGTAATGATGTTCACATAGTCCCTGTGGGGAGTAGAGATTACTGGGTGGGTGCAACAGTTGAGTTTCCTATTAACACTCAGGAGATACAACCCAATCAAGAAATGCTAGATTCTGTCAAACAACAAGCAATTAGCTTTTGCCCAGATTTAGCTAAAGCAACAACTATCCGTAGTTGGTCAGGATTACGTCCCCGCCCTGAAGGACGCCCAGCACCTATAATAGAGAAATTGCAAGGATTTAGTAATGTTCTCCTGGCGACGGGACACTATCGTAACGGAGTTTTACTAGCACCCGCTACAGCTGTCGCAATTCATGAGATGATTATTTCCAATGATTCCAAACGACAAACTACTACCGCTTTGCGGAATTAAAAATTCAAAATTCCAAAAGCTTATGACATAGCCTTTTCAGGAATTTTGACCGGCATTTTTATTTCCGCGCTAGCTGTATTATTTGTTCACCCTAGCGAGGGACAGTTTGACGCTAATAACTGTCCCCGCTTTTTTGCCTTTGCATGAGGCTTTTGATTCAAATGTCAATAACACAAAATAAAATTAAAGTCGGGGCACTCGAATGGTTTTACCGTGAGAGTTTACCTATAGGAAATACTGATTTACTACCCGTGGTATTGCTGCATGGGTTACCGTCACAGAGTTACAGTTGGCGAAATATTATACCCGCTTTAGCAGAACAAGGAACAAGAGCGATCGCACCGGATTGGCTCGGTTATGGCTTCTCAGCAAAACCAGAAAAAAGAGATTTTGCTTACACGCCTGATGCATTTATCACAGGATTAGAAGGATTTATAAAAACCTTAGAACTAGAACGTTTTTCCTTAGTTGTTCAAGGGTTCTTAGGTTCTGTAGGACTACAGTACGCCTTACGTCACCCAGAACGAATTGCTAACATAGTTATACTTAATACACCAATTTCAACTACAGCAAACGTACCCTGGAAAATCCAGCAAATGGGTTTACCATTGGCTGGTGAAATGATTACCCAAGACCCCCTACTAGTTGATCGTACCTTAGAAGGTGGTAGCCGATACCGTATAGCTGATGAGGATTTGGATGTTTACCGCAAACCATTTTTAACAACTTCTGCTGCTGGAAGAGGTTTGTTAGCCACTATTCGTAATCTACAATTAAAGTCAGCCATGGCAGAAATTGAATCTGGCTTTAAACAATGGCAAAAGCCAATTTTGGTTTTATGGGGGATGATTGATCCTTGGCTAAGCGTAGATATGGCGCAAAGCTTTGTCAACTCCGTACCCCAGGGAGAGTTAATTAAACTTAACAACGTTGGGCATTACCCTCAAGAACATTATCATGAAACAATTCTTGAAGACCTTTTGCCCTTCGTCCGTGTTAGTTAATAGCACTAGGGGTGTGCGTCAAATTACCGAAAAACTATAGATAGGTTACGATTTATGGCTTATTCCTGGTATAAAGCGTTTCACATTATCGGCATAGTCGTTTGGTTTGCTGGCTTATTTTACTTGGTACGTCTTTTTATCTATCACGTTGAAGCAAACCAAGAACCAGAACCAGCACGTACGATACTGAAGAACCAGTATCAAATAATGGAAAAACGCCTCTACAACATCATTACAACTCCAGGAATGCTGGTGACGGTAGCAATGGCGATCGGGTTACTGACGACAGAACCAGACGTTCTTAAAGAAGGTTGGCTGCACGTTAAACTCCTGTTTGTTGTCCTTTTGCTTGGTTATCATCATTACTGCAGTCGTTTGATGAAAAAGCTAGCAGCAGACGAATGTCGCTGGACTAGTCAGCAGTTACGTGCTTTGAATGAAGCTCCTACTGTAATGCTAGTGGTAATCGTGTTGCTAGCTGTGTTCAAGAATAATCTACCCACTGATATCACAGCTTGGGTTATCGTTGCTCTGGTTATTGCTATGGCTGCTAGCATTCAGCTTTACGCCAGAAAGCGTAGACTGGATAAGGAAAAGCAAATGGGGCAAGGGGCATAGGGCAAGGGGCATTGGGCATTGGGCATTGGGCATTGGGTTGAATGCTCGTGTTACCCAACGAAATATAAAGGGACGCGATACTGCTCGCTCAAGCTAAAAACTCAAATTGAAGGTAGAAGGTAGGTTGGGTTGAGGGACGAAACCCAACATTGACTGGGATTTGTTGGGTTTCGCTATCGCTCTACCCAACCTACGATACTATGCCCCATGCCCCTTGCCCATTGCCCTACGGCAATTGCCCTACGGCAATTGAGTCCCTATTGCTAGACGAATTCCCCAAAATAATATTAAAATTCCTATAGCAAAGGCGTCGCGTCTAGTTAGACGTAATTCATGCCATTGTACTCGATGTTCATTAGGGCTAGTAAATCCCCGCACCACCATTGCATTAGCCATTTGCTCGGCTCTTAAGAGCAGATTTTCCAAAAGTCGCTCTGCTACAATTAACCATACTTTAACTGTTCCTTTAAATCCCAGTTTTTTCCAATTAATTGCTCTTGTCATAACAGAGCGAATTAGATTTTGGAACTCTTCTAAAACTAAAGGAATAAACCGTAAAGACAAAGTTAACATTAAAGTTATTTCAGTGACAGGTACCTTTAGTTTCTTGAGGGGTTGCATTAAGTCTTCCATACCAGCTGTAATTTCTTCTGGTGCTGTTGTAAGCAAATACAGATTCGTGCTGTAAATTACAGTAAATAAAATCGTACTTAAGCTTACCCCTAAATCAAAAGATCGCCGAGTTACTGTGAATGGTCCCTGGCTAAATAGGATATATTTGTAGCTTTTAGCACTTTTAGGTTGAGCAATATGCGATTCTTTATGGTCTTTTTTATCAGCGGAGACTCCAGAGAATACCTGCTGCGCACTCTCAGTACTAGGTAGGCGTGGTTGATAATTTATTCCATATCCATCAGGACTAATAGCAGCAATTAACAACACAAAAAAGCACAATATTAATAGCCAGCCCATCTGTTGCTGCCAAACCCGTCTAGGAATCCTGGCTATTAACGTAATAGTGATTAATAGTATCACCAGCAAGACACGCCACAAGTTGTTTGCCAAGATGTAGGTTGTCAGAAAGCTCATTAGCCAAACAACTTTAACTCGCGGATCAAGTTTGTGTAACCAAGTTTGTGGCTGTTCTAGGTAAAGCCCAAGTGGTAGCGATCGCAGTAAATCCATAAAAATTAAAAATCCTGAATATAATTATCAACATTTTTAATCTTTAAACACGGGTTGCGCGATTGAGATTGCTACTTTCGACTTCCCTAACTTTTTTGCTCCGCCATAGTAAACGAATTGGAGTACCCTTAAACCCTAGTTGTTGACGGAACTGACGTTCTATGTAGCGGCGGTAATTGTCGTTGAAGCGTGTTGCATCGTTGACAAACAAAGCAATTGTAGGTGGTTGAGTGCTGACTTGGGTACCATAGTAAATCTTACCCTGACGCCCACTGCGTGAGACTTGGGGTGAATGCCAGAGTACAGCTTCTGCCAATACATCGTTAATTACTGAAGTGCTGACACGGCGTTTGTGTGCTTCGTATGCAGTGTTGACCAACTCTAAAATCTTTTCTACCCGTTGTCCAGTTAATGCACTGACAAAGATAGTTTCTGCCCATTCTGTAAAATGTAACCTTCCTTGCAGATGTTTTTCGTAGTCGTAGATCGTGTAAGAGTCCTTTTCTACAGCATCCCATTTATTAACCACAAGGATGCAAGCTCGTCCTTCTTCAATAATCCTTCCAGCTAATTTTTGGTCTTGTTCAGTAACACCATCAACAGCATCTATTACTAGTAAGACTACATCTGCTCGACGAATTGCTTTGAAAGCGCGGTTGATACTAAAGAATTCGGTACCATATTCTACGTTTTTCTTTTTTCTAATTCCTGCTGTATCAATTAAGCGGTAAGCTTGACCATCGCGTTCAACCACGGTATCAATAGCATCACGGGTTGTACCAGAAATTGGGCTGACTATTGCCCTTTGTTCCCCCACAAAAGCATTTAATAAACTCGATTTCCCTACATTTGGGCGTCCCACAATTGCCACTTTAATTTCATTGGTTTCTGGAACGTCTTGTACAGATGGGATATGAGTGATTAGCTCATCGAGTAGCTCTCCTGTACCACTACCATGAATAGCAGAGATTGGGAAAGGTTCACCTAATCCAAGTTCCCAAAATTCGGCGGCTTGAATTGAACCTTGTTCTGGTGATTCACATTTATTTACAGCCAGCAAAACTGGTACAGGTTGTTGACGTAACCACTCAGCGATTTCTTGATCTGCTGGTATTAGTCCAGTTTGACCATCCACCAGAAAAATAGCAGCACTCGCTTCTGCTAGTGCTGCCATTGCTTGTTGACGAATCAGGGGTAAAAATTCTGTGTCGTCATTGAAGACTAAACCACCAGTATCCACAACCACAAACTCGCGATCGCCCCAATAAGAGGGTAAGTATGTGCGATCGCGTGTCACTCCAGGCTCATCATGAACAATAGCAGACTGCTGACCAGCTAAGCGATTGACAAACGTTGACTTGCCCACATTCGGGCGACCAATAATAGCAACAATAGGAAGTCTCATATGTTCTCATCAAAAATAGACCAATCTCTTATTATAGCAAGTGCAGACTGGACTTTACTATATGGGGTAATAATAAACAAGCCATTAACCGTGCCAGTCTTTTGGAGACGAGCACAATTTTGATAAAATTGCCAAACACTCACACACGGTAAGGCCAATCTTACCACAAATCATTAGGGCGTATTTCTTATGATTGCTCAACATCACGACTTAACAGGTGTTGAAGACAACTTAATTCGACAAATTTTAATTAAAGAAAATCAGCTAAGAATCGCGCAAGAAGCGGGAATGCTCCAGGTTGCTGAAGAATTACACAAGCAACTATCAAGCTTAAATAGTCAATTAGCTGACTTGCAAGAGCGAGAATTTGAAGTCTGGATGACCTTGCTAGAAGATGATTAGACCACTTGTTTTTAAGGGGTTAGAAAAATCACCCATTGTTCGTAGTTGCGCTTTAGCGCACTTAAAGTACAACTAAAAAACTTTATACCAATTAAAAAAATGCGCCAGATAACCGTGTGTACCCGTGTAAGGGCGAATGCCATTCGCCCTTACAGATCATGTGTCGTAAACATTTTTTGAAACGGTATCTTTTTCGTTGATTTACTGGATCAATGTGATCTTTTGAGCATCTTTATGGAACAGGGTGCTGAAACTATTAATTTCTCGTAATTGTGGTCAATAGTTTTCTGCGTGCAGCCTAAGCGAGTTTAAGATCAAAAATACAACATTTTATACCATTATACTTTCTGCTTTACAATCAAGATAGAACAGAATTGACTGGAGGATATTGACTGTATGTCCAAGCCTAAACTGAATGACGAAGAAATTACCCGACGTGGCAAAGAACTCTATGAAAATAGTATTCGTCCTCAAGTCGAAGCCCCAGAAAATATCGGGAAAATTATCTCGATTAATGTTGAAACAGGGGAATATGAGATAGGTGATGATTTACTTGTAACAAGCCTGCAGTTAAGAGCGAAACAAGCTGATGCAGCACTTTGGTCTGAAAGAATAGGTTCTCATGCTGTCTATGCTGTTTAGAGGTTTATAGTGCCAACTCTTCACTCACGCGAGGACTAGTATAAACCGGTTTCCTGCATAATCTCTACCATCTCGCGAAGTGATTGGCGACACTGAGTATCTTTTTTTTCCTTATAATCCATTAAGTCTTTTACTTTGATCCTGCGATGAGTCCCCGTTTTTGTATGAGGAATTTCATTATTATCCAACAGTTTTACAAGATGGGGGCGGGAAACATTGAGAATATCCGCTGCTTGTTGAGTAGATATTTCGGCACTATTTGGTGAAATAGTTACTGTTGCTTGACCTTGTTCCAGTATTGGTACGATTTCTAGCAAAACTTTAAACACATCATCCGAAATAGGTATTTGTGTCCCGTCTGCGCTAACTAGTTGGTGTGTAACTTTTTCGTAATTTTGCTTTGATTGTCTTTTTCGATCACCAAAAGGTTTTGCTGGAGTGTCAATAGTCACTAGCAAATTCTTGGGCATATTGTTATACCTAAATCAAATAACTTGTCCCTGCAATAATCATGGGACTCTGAAAAGCTGGTTAGTGTGGTTCGTACACAATTATATTAGTACAACAAAACAAATGCAATAATCGAAATAAACAAAATATTCGAAACGGCTAGGAAATAAAGGGTATATTCCTAATCTAAGCCAAGGATATGCTGTTGCGCGTTACACAGGTATATGGAACACGGGCAAGATGCCCGCACTACAATAATTTTACGTTCTCACTATGATAGTGTATAGATACACACGAGCTTAGCTTGGATTCAGAGGCTTCTTGGTAGGTACTGACTGGCTGTTGAAAATCAAGAGTTTTTTAGTTTGACTCCGAAATTGAGAATACAACTCATGTGGTGTACAAGTAAATAAAATCCCACCAGCTAGAGATACTATATGGAACCACTTACCGCTAGTGCGATCGCAATCGGCTCTGTAGTCGCCACCAAAGCGCTAGAAAAAACAGGCGAAAAGGTAGGCGAAGCTTTATGGGATAAAACTCATCAGTTTATCGTCAAGCTAAACAAACACTCTCCCAATACTGTAGTTGCTATAGAGAAAGTCCCAGAGCAAGCACTTGATTATGGCAAAGCTGTACTAGAAGTAGAATCTGCGGCTAAGGCTAATCCTGAACTAGCTCAAGCTGCACAAGAATTAGCAACAGCAGCTAAAGCCGAACCAAATCCTAAGTTTATTCAATCGATAGAACAACAAGCCGATAATTTGAAGTCTCAGCCACAACAGCCAAGTGTCATTAATTATCAAAAGTTGGCAGATGAAATAAAAAACGTCTTTCAAGGAAATACATTTAACGCCCCAGTTACATTTAACTGACTACAGTCGTCCGAGGAGGCGCGGACAAAGTTAAGCCTGACAAAATATAATATCCCTTATCGTGGTTCTGTCCATTTTGTCGGGCGAGAACAAGAATTGGCAATGCTGCATCAAGAGTTGCACCGTGGGGGTTGTATCGCTATTGCTGGGATGGGAGGTGTAGGCAAAACTGAATTAGCCACCCAATACGCCAGACGATATCAACAAGATTATGCTGGAATTGCTTGGTTCAATGCTAGGATAACTAGTATCGCTGCTGAAGTTTTGCAGTTTTTCGTCAAATTCGGTTTTGAGATTCCTCAAGAACAAGGAGGAAAACTATTAAGCCTTAAAGAACAAGTTGCTTGGTGTTGGTCGCAATATCCTGAAGCTAGGTTGCCCATTTTAATTATCTTCGATGACATAACCAACTTAGGCGAGCTGCGAGAAGTTTTTCCCACCGATGACCGCTTTCTAGTTTTGATCACTACTCGACTGGAAAATTTAGACCCTAGTTATATTCAAAAAATTCCCTTAGATGTTCTCTCGCCACAAAAAGAACCAGGAAAAGCAGTACAACTGTTAAAAGGATTGTTAGGGAAAACAGACAGGCGAGTTGATAAGCAACCAGATTCCGCAGCAGCAATCTGTGAATGTCTGGGATATTTGCCTTTGGGAATACAGTTAGTGGGAGGCTATTTAGTACGCGATCCGGATATATCTTTAGATATCATGTTTGGGCGATTGCGCGATCGCAAATTAGCAGAAGAATCCTTACAAAATCGGGAAACGCTCAACTCAACTCAACTAGGAGTTAAAGCCGCTTTTGATTTAACTTGGGAAGAACTTGAGCCACTCGCCCAACAATTGGGAATATTTTTGAGTTTATTTGCTCCTCAATTGATTCTTTGGGATTTAGTGATTTCGGTAGCAACAGCAAGTCCATTCATTGAGGAAACAGAAACAGAAACACCCCAAACAGAAAACCTCCCTGCAAGCGAGGAAGAAAGCAGAAGCTCAGCTTTGATAGGGTGGAGTTCTGACGAATTAAACGCAGCTAAAAAGCAACTCTACGGTAGTAACTTGCTGCAACAAGTAGAAGAAAGGGAAGGATATTATAAAATTCATGCCTTAGTGCGCTGGTTCTTGCAAGCAGAGTTAGCTGAGACCGATCCAATAAAATCAGTTTTAGAAAAAACTTTCGCTACTGCTATGATAGCTAGTGCTAAAAGCCTCCCCGATTCACCCACTTCAAAGGATATTGAAAGCGTCAGGGATGTTATTCCTCATCTCGAAGACTTGGGAAAACGGTTAATTGCAGAGATTCAGCAAGCAACACAAGAACAGATAATTTCTCCAGTATCAGTACCCAACGACCAAATAATTTGGGTATTTGTGGGGGTGGGAAGATTTTACTCTGGACAAGGACTATATCAATTAGCAGAATCTTGGTATGAGGAATGCGTTAAAGTTTACCAAGCTTTGTTTGCTGGCGACCATCCGGATGTGGCTACTAGCTTGAGCAATTTAGCTTTACTCTACAATAGCCAAGGAAGGTACAGCGAAGCGGAACCGCTTTTTATTGATGCTTTGGCGATGACAAAGTGCCTGTTTGCTGGCGACCATCCCTATGTAGCTAATAGGTTGAACAATTTAGCAGGACTCTACTATAGCCAAGGAAGGTACAACGAAGCGGAACCGCTTTTTATTGAAGCTTTGGCGATGACAAAGTGCCTGTTTGCTGGCGACCATCCCAATGTGGCTTATAGCTTGAACAATTTAGCAGGAATCTACGATAGCCAAGGAAGGTACAACGAAGCGGAACCGCTTTATATTGAAGCTTTGGCGATGACAAAGCGCCTGTTTGCTGGCGACCATCCCTATGCAGCTACTAGCTTGAACAATTTAGCAGGAATCTACGATAGCCAAGGAAGGTACAACGAAGCGGAACCGCTTTATATTGAAGCTTTGGCGATGACAAAGCGCCTGTTTGCTGGCGACCATCCCTATGCAGCTACT
>JAESFG010000233.1_pt1 | contig 139095 bp, 79 predicted proteins | sample 9269371 | NCBI WGS metagenome assembly JAESFG01 (sample SAMN14506227, study PRJNA617093) | algae metagenome | isolation source: Aetokthonos hydrillicola CCALA 1050 (B3-Florida) and co-occurring... | place: USA: South Carolina | collected 2013-01-01 | reverse complement strand
AAGTACAACAATAAATTTTCCTTGCCCTTTTACTAAACTTATTTCATCGATTCCTAACCTTCTCAAATTATTCAGGTTTATTGGCAACACATTTTTAGCTACATCTTCAAGCATCGAACTAACTTCTTCATCGGTTAATCCATTATTTTCCGCGACATTACTTACATTACTACTAATAATTTGTTTAACAATATTTTCCGCGTATCGATGCGTATATCCCCTCCTAACCTCCCCTTGGCAAGGGGAGGTGCTGCTATACGGTGGGGATTCTTATGCGTCTTTATATAAAACTGGTATAAGTAAATGTATGTGTGTCGAGTCTCAAATTAAATTTCTGTGATTTCAACCATTCGGTGATATTTGTCACAAGTTAAGAGGATGTTTGAAAAGTTGGTTAGTTTGTAAAAAAGCTCTCTCAGTATATGCTCTGAATAGATAATAGACAGCACTGAGAGAGGAACATGAGTAAAGCATACCCCAGTAACCTAACCCGTAGGCAATATGAATTTCTCAGTGACATGATTCCAGAAGCAAAACTGGGTGCTTATCGAGATAATGAAGTATCACCCGCACACCCATTTATCTTAACCGTGGAGGATCTCAAGAAAACTGGTAAAACTTCAATCATGCCATTGATGCAATTCAAGAGCATCCTGAAAACAACGAAAATCCTGTAATTCGGATTCGGACTGAAGTGATTGATCATCATCAAATACGAATTGGAATATTTAATACAGGTAGCTTTATTCCGCTTGATCTACAAGAACGGATATTTGAACCATTTTTCACGATTAAGCTTGTTGGTACTGCTAAAGGTTTAGGATTATTTGTAAGTTATTCTATTATTAAAAAACACGGTGGTACTCTCACTGTCAATTCACAACCGTGTGAGGGAACTGAATTTATAATTTCAATTCCAATATCGGCTTAATTTATCAAAAGCCTTCTTTAGCGAGTGGGTAAGGAAATGTTACGTTTAACAAACCAGACAATTCCGCTGCTTGTTACTAAAGCGATCGCTGCTGGAATTAATGGTACCCAAACACTTGTAACTAACAGATAGAAACAGCTCCAACATAAAGCGCCTAATCCAATCACAACAAACAATCCTAAATGTGATAGTCGACGCGATCGCCAGGTGAGGATACTTGCTACCGTAGACCAACTGAAAATCCAAAAAACTTCATACCAACCACTCCATAAACGTAACAAAGGTCTATTATCCAGAACTGCACTGAGGATTTGACTGACCATCTGTGCTTGAATAATAACCCCTGGCATTTTTTGGGTAAAATTACCACCGTATGGCGTTACCCAATAATCAGCAGTACTGGTGGCAGTAGAACCAATAATAACAATCTTATCCTTCACTGAATTGGCATTGATTTGATTATTCAGGACTTGAGTCAGAGTGACTCGCTCAGCAATAGATTGAGGAGAATACGAGGATCGATAATTAAGTAATATTTGGTTACCCCTAGTATCAGCTTTTTGATAGCCACCACGAGCTTGTAAACGTTGAAAGATGACAGTACCAAGCTGTAAATCGCCTTCTGGAGTGAATTTTGGAAAGATCCCCTCAGCAGCCAGGTAATTAAATGCTAGTATAACATTAAACGAATAAGGTGCAGTGCAGGGAGATGCAGGGTTTGGAGAAAAAGCCAGCAAATGACGACGCAAAACTCCATCAGCATCTTCTATAAAATCACTAAAGCCCACTCGCTCTAACGGAACTCCAGGTGCAGGTAAAACACCGTAAGGGTCAAATTCAGCGTCGCTGCTTTTACAAACAGTAATAAGATTCTTCTGTTGCTGTAGACGAGTAACAGCTTCTTGACTTTTTGATCTTCCGAGAAAATCTAAATAAATATCTATGCCAATAACTCTTGGTTCCAGTCTATTGAGTTTATCCAAAAGTTGAATGAGCGTGTTATCTGATAGAGAACCGTCTCTCTGTTGCTGCTGTCGAATATCTGCTTCAGTAATTTCTATTATTAACAGGCGTGGATCTGCTCTTTCTTGGGGTCTGAGTCTTAGCAACCGATCGAAAGTCCATAACTCAGGTAGTTGGAATATACCTAAGTATTGCACTCCCATGACTAAGGATGTAGTTACTACACTTGTCATAAAAATTGTAGCAAGACTACGCCGTGAAGAAAAAATCTGTTGACCTTGATAAATAAATTTGCGCCAGGTGGAATAAAACCCTGTTTTACTGTCTTCGTTCTGTGCAGTCACTTGCTTCCTTATTGCACAGAAACCTCGAACATCATCTAATAAAACCAAAAGCTCCTTAATATTATGAGGTCGATCCTTTGGCTGGATAGCTATAAGCCGATTAATCAAATCTGCCAACCTTGTTGACAGTTGTGGTGCTTTATCTTGCCAGATAATTTGGCAAGTTTCAGAATTTTTAGGTAAATCATTTGGATGGATACCTGTGAGTAAATGGACAAAGGTACGTCCAATGCCAAAGAAATCTGATTCTATAACAGCTTGACCATTTATTTGCTCCGGAGCTGTGTATCCGTGGGAATAAACGTTTGTAATTTCGTGCCGTTTTAATTTTTCGACATATGTAGTGGTCAACTCTCTAACTGTGCCAAAATCGAGCAAAACAAGCTGTCCATTAGGTCGAAGCATAATGTTAGTAGGCTTGATATCTCGGTGTAACAATTGCTCTTGATGTACACAATTGAGAATCTCAAATATCTGTTTGAGCCAGTTAATTGCTAGTTCTTCAGAAATTGGACCATTCTCTGCTAAATACTCAGCTAAATTTTGCCCAATAATATGCTCCATTATCAAACAATGTAAATCTTTAGGCCCATTGTTTGGTGAAAAAACAAAGTAATTATCTACACGCGGAATTCCTGAATGAATCAGCCGTTGCATGACTTGTGCTTCTTGCTGAAACAGTTCAACCAACCTGCGGCGGTTACTTATAAGAACCTTCAAGACTTTTCGTGTGCCACAATTGTCTATCTCAAAAACTTCAGTAGGGTGTTGTTCGTCTAGTTCTCGTAGCGGTTTAATAATCCGATAACGCTCATTGATAAGTAAACTAGAACCACAAGCTTGGCAATACTCTAGATGATCCGAGTTATCACGCTCGCCACACCAGGGGTTAATACAGTAGCTCATGTTGTGGTGTTTAAAAAAATTTTAATATATCTTTAAAATGAAAGGAACTGACGCTCTAATTAGAAATTAGAATAAACTTGGTTATTTTCCAAATCTGCTCGCAGTTGTCGGAGCAAATTTTTTATATTTTCTCCAGCATATCCAACAGCTAGGGGTGATTTATCCTGCAGAAGCGATAAGATGTTACTTAGCTGTTCATCAATAAGTTTTTCATCTTTGTAAATTTTGCACAACATATCTTTAATTGGTATAAGAATTAAATGATTTTGCAGTTGTTCAATTTCTACATTTTTCTCCTCCTGATTTTCAAGTAAAGCATAGTTTCTAAGAAATTCTATATTTTCTACTTTTTTCTGCTGCTTAAATATTGCTTGGATTTCTTCACAGATCTGTTTTGTAAATTGTTCTATAATATAATCTCTGATCACCATTTGCTGAAAGGTGAAATGAGCTTCATATTGGGGTTCTGTATCTCTTTGAATAAGAGATCGCCTCAAGAGTGACTCTAGTGATTCTATTAATTCTGATTGTGATACACTTGATAAAATATTCCTCCGTAATTCAGAGAGCGAAACTGGGTGACATGTAATTGCTATCCAGTATAATATTTCTTGTTCTATATTGGATAAGCGTTCAAGCTGTTCTTCCAAAATATCCCGAATATCACCGAAAACTACTGTCTTCTGTTTAAGAAATTCTGAAACATTTCCACCAAACAACTCTTTAATTGAAGCAGTAACTATTTTTAAGGCTAATGGATTACCGCGATAAAGTTGAATAAGATCTGCCCATTTATCTGTTTCCGAGAGATTTTTTTCTCTAAATATTTCCTGTGCATCTTCCTGTAAACCCATTAATTGTAATGAGCGAACAGGTAAGGTTTTTCCTTCTAATGCGGTAATTTCTCTCGGTTTTTCTAAACTAGTCAGCAACAAGCAGCTTTGATGATGTGTCTCACCTATGCGTTGCAGTAACTCTCTATAATCCTTGTATTCTTTGCGATAGTACCCGACAATATCCCCACTACGTAAAATTGTTTCTAAATTATCCAGGATCAGTAAAGAACGTGACAACCGTAAATATTCAATCAGTTGTGAAACTCCATCATTGACATCTACTGACGAATACTTAAATGCTTGAGGTGAAAAGAATTGCAGCAAGTCTGCTAACAGTACTGATAAAGGAGGGGCATTACGTAGCGATCGCCATATAACAAATTCAAATTCATCTTGTATCTCTTTGGCACAACGTAAAGCCAATGTCGTTTTACCAATTCCACCTAAGCCTACAATTGCTACAAGACGACAGCGTTCTTGCACAATCCACTGCTTGAGAGTTACGAGTTCTTGAGTACGACCATAAAAAACAGAAACATGAGGAGAGTCACCCCAACTCTGTTTTGGTTCTGTAGAAGATAATATAGGTTGACCCGCAATAGGCGAGCGCCGCTCAAACACTCCACGAAAATTTGCTTTACTTATGTCTTCTCCTAACACACCTGAAAGTAGCTTCCAAAGCCTAGGCCCAGCAGCTTGTTTCATGTACGCTAGACTATAGTGACAATTTTCTACCATCTGCTCATAAGTCTGTCCTTGCCAAGTTCCTTGCAGCAAAATAATTTCTACCTCGCTCAGATGTCTACCCGTCTTGGTAAAAACCACTGCGTCTATAGTTTTGATAACTTCTTCTAGGTTCATTATCTGTAAGAAACCTCTTGGTTCAACTAAATATAATAAGTTAATCTTAACTCAGTTAACTTAACTTAGTTGTAACGTCCGAAAATTCCTCCAGTATTGCTCCTATTGAACAGCATGTTGCAGGCAAAAAACTTCTTTAGCTGGGTATAACTCCTCTTTTGCTTGTCCTCGTGTGTACTAATAAAATATAATGACTACTAGTTATGCTCCATCATTGCTATAAGCGTAGTAGGAGATAACCAACAATGATCGAATCTTAAATATACTTTTGCCTCCACAGGTTGATGAGGTTGGTATACAAGCTTAACGTGATTAATTTCTCTCCAGAAAACACTCCTGAAACTAGGAGCCAAAAAACCTGATACTTTAACAAGATCATTGGGCCAAAAATCTTGGTTGGAATTTTCGTAGGAGTATCCAATCCAATCGAGGAGAGAACTTTGCTGCTCAGGGTTACATAACTGCTGGCTCACAAGGTAATCTAAAATAGTATTCCATTTTGTCTGAATTAGATTTTGGGTTTTCACCTGACATTCCAAGCCAATCTTGGGTAAAACACCATCCCCTATAGCAAAGTTAAGATGGATGACGTCTACTATATTAGACAAGTCAGCGATCATCGCTTGTATTTCGCTGATGGAGCCTATCCAGTTGATATCATGTAGATATTTTACTATTTGATCACCAGTAAGACCTCCCATACAAAGGCGCACTGTATTACGTTCTGATTCCCGTGGAAACATGATGCCAATATTAGCGATTTTTCCTCCTTTAGGTAATAAATTGAAACACGAGAAAACATTATACTTTAATCTCTTTGAAAGATTATTATTAAGTAGTAAATCTAAAATGTCTTCGATTGTTTTCTCATGATTGTATAAGTTATCATTTTTTTCTTTAATAATTTTTGTACCTATAAAAAAACTAGGAACTGGAATTGTATTTAGAGTACTATCCGCATCAAATTCCAGCCAGCAACTATTTAAACTGCTTTGTAGAAAAGATTTCGATTCAATCCAATGAGTGCAAAAATTAATAATACGAAGCCATACATCCGTAGTGAATGTATCCTGACACAGATTTTCTATAACACTTCTATGTTTGACGATGACATCACCATCGTGAAAACCAGTAGAGATATCTACCCTTGGATCATTTCCATTTAAGTGGCATTCAAGTAGAACATCCGATACTACTGGCATAGCAGGGAGAAAATTTGCAATCTCGTTAATACGGGAGATAGCTTTAGGAGAAACTAAATTGTGGTTAAGGTAGGGAGTAACAACTTTTAAAGATTCTTTTAAGCTATCAACCATAACTAAAATTGCACACCATTTGATATTGGTTCAGCATCTAAAACACCATCATTAAACATGATATTTAGAGAATCTAAAATGTAATTTTTGGGAATTCCAAACATGCTAAACATTGGGATAATTTCTGCAACAGTTTTATCTCCCTTATGAATGATTTCTCCTAGATATTTGAGGTATATCTCACTCCGAAATGTATGAATTTTATATTTGGTTGAAACTTGAAAGCCATCTGAGAGGCTTTGATACTCAAGATCCCGTCGGAAACTCATGCGATCGCTATCTCTGACAGTCAGTGTCATGTGACGTGCAGTCATCCCTTGCAAAATCATCTTCAAGTCGTCAATATTATCAAAGTGTCCTTCTTCGTAGATATAATAACCATTAGGCCAATATTCATCAGCATTACAAGGACTAATTAGTTTCACACTTCGTTCTACAAGATTCAACAAAAAACCACTGACACAAGCATTAGTTTTCTGGTCAGCATCTTTTAACGGTTCTTGGCTTTTTTCAAATTTCTTAAGATCCCGCTCGCGTGCACGACCAGCACTAGCCTTAGGAAAAATGTTTTCAGGGTTTTGAAGCGCGAGGTCAACAAAAGTGAGTTCTTCCGGAGTAAATTCCTTGTACAACTGATCCAAAATTTTTAAAGAAAGAATCGAGAAGCGATTCTTTACGAACCCTTTTTCCAAACAGAGCTTTAGTAAGTTTCGCGTACGTGTAGGATCTTTTAATGCTTGAGCAGTTGTAGTTGAAGGAAAAACGCCTAAGATATTGTAGAAGTCAATACAGAATCTTTCATAGTCTGGGTTGTCAAATGGATCAGTTGCCCAATAGCAAAAACCAGACTTTGCAGCGGCTCCATAGAGATCTTGAAACAGTTCTAGAATTTCACGCCATAACTTTGCATTTTCTGGAGAATACGTAAAAATATCTCCAAGACGAGGTGCTGAAACACCACAAAACCAGCATCCAACTGAACACCCTTTACTAAGTTCAAAACTGACACTAGCGTGTACAATACCATCACTAATTGGCTTTGGCATTTGGCTTGTACAACGCGCTATCTGACGCGATCGCCATGCCTTAAAATAAGGATTACTACTTGAGTCTGCTAAAGTTACGACATCACAATTTTCTTCCTTAAAAAGTTTTAGATAGCGTTCTGAAGGTAAAGTAGGTAAGTATTCAGCTTCTTTGTGCGCCATCATATCTTGCCATAGGAAATCAATATCTGATGACTCAATACTTAGGTTGCTGCTCTCAATAGTCTTATCAGGATCTGCTAAAAATTGCTCTCTAAAACTTGGGTTAGCTTCCAATTTTTCTCTAAAGCGCTTGAGATGACTGATATTTGTAACTAGTTTTTCTAATTCACCATGAGATATATTTTCGATACAAAAAGTTTCATTATTTTGTTTATTTTTGATAATTTCTTCAATTTTGTTGTAAATTTTCAAAGAAATTTTTCTATATAAAGTTATATCTTTAACTTGCATATTTATACCTCTAGAAGAGTAGTTTTTCCTTATAAGATGGCTTAGAGAATAACTATCACACAAGAAAAAAGGTGCAGAGTATTTTCTTAAGGAAGAAGAAGGGGTCGTCACTCTAAGCTATAACGCACCCTTCATCAATTCGTCAGTATTCGTCTATTCCGTAAATGCTAACCGAGTAAATAAGTCACAGTTTTGTTGATGAAACTAATAGTCTTCACAGAACCTCCAGAAACACCTTCTAGAGCTTCGCTAGTTAATTCTGTATCAGCGCTAACTTGGGATGGAAAAGCAGGTAGTACTAATTTAACAGTCCCAGGAGTTTCCTGAATCACTTCTATAGAAAATCCTTCTGGTAATTCCTGGTTGAGAGCTTTTGCACAAGCTGCTGCTGGATTTGACAACAAATCTTGACGGAAAGCTTCATCTTCCCACGCTTTTAAAATTACCTGCTTTTCTAACTCGAAACGCTTATTCAACCCTTCAGCCAACATCTCTTTTTGGTTACTCATCACTCATTTCTCCTTAGTGCAATTCACGAATAAATAGCAATATTTTTGTTAATTTAAGTTAAGCCAAATAACTAAAATTGATTGCTTAACTTATTAATCGGCTTAATGCCTTTATGCTCACACGTTTTAGAATACTGTCAAATCTAAAATGCTGAAACTAAATAAATTTAGGTATAGGGATTAATAAATTTCGCATACAGAAGATTAAAACATAGCTCCTCCATTAACTTCAATAGTGCTAGCAGTAAAGTAGTCACACTCGATAATAAAACGCATAGCGAGCCAGATTTCATAAGGTTTTGCCATGCGACCCAAAGGAATTTTAGCGATTATTTCTGCTTGTGCTTCTGGAGATACATAATTTAAAATTGGTGTTTCAGTTAATCCAGGAGCAATACCTGCAACTCGCAGTCCCGACGGAGCTAGTTCTAAACCCCAAGTGCGAGTGAGAGCATCAAGACCAGCTTTAGAAGCACTGTAGTTGGACTGTCCAGGATTACCGGAGCGAGTTATGGAGGAAATATTGACGATTAAACCAGGAGCAATATTTTGCTCAGTTACAATAGCAGCAAATTCACGAGCCATAAAAAACGGGCCAAATAAATTTACGTCCATAACTTTTTTCCACTGTGCAGTTGGTAACTTGCGTGACCAACCTTCTTCATCACGAGTGATTAGTAAACCATCTCGCAGGATACCAGCATTATTAACTAAAACATTGGCATAACCCAATTTAGAAAAAGCTTCTTCAACAGAATTTTTTACTATCAACTCGTTAGCTACATCTAACTTAATTCCAAAAATCTTGCCAGATAGCCCAGCACTTTCTCTTTCAAGTTCTTTTAACCCATCCAAGTCTATATCACCACCAACTACTAAAGCTCCTGCACGTGCTAGTTCAATAGCAATACAACGTCCAATACCACTAGCAGCACCGGTAACTATAGCGTGAACATCTTCTAACTTCATATCAAGTCCTCCTTAAGGATTTTTGAAAAATCTTTTTGTCGAGTTATAAATAATTCATGAAATACAAATATTACTCTCGTTTATTTTTGATCTGATATTTTAGGGTTTCGCATTTTTATTTGTTTTTCTAAAATTTCTACTTCTTGCTGTAATTTTTGGAACTTTCTTTTTATTACAGGATTTATAGCCCAATCTGATACTATATCTAAAGCTAGTTCAATATCTTGGGTATAGCAATTACAATTTTTGATTGTTTTTAGCATAAACCATCGTTAAATATTCAGTTGATGGGAATTTTACCTCTGATATTTACCTGGATTTCTGACAACTGAGAAATCCAAGCTTAATAATTTTTTTCTAATAGAGAGCGGGTCTTCATACCTGGTCAATACTGCTCGGTTAGGGAAAATCGTAGGTTGGGTAGAGCGACAGCGAAACCCAACAAATCCTTATAAATGTTGGGTTACCCTTCTCCTATCGGAGACGCTGCGCGAACGGGAAGCCGCCAGGAGCGTCTACGTTCCTCAACCCAACCTACATTAAATTTAAATTTTCGGCTTAACTGAGCAGTATTGCATCCCTAATTTATAAAATTTCTTGGATGGCTGCGCCAAGTTCGGTGACTGAGGGTTCTCGTAAAAGCTCTTCATGGATACCTTTTACTGTTCGAACATACACCTGTTTGCTAGTTAATTCTTCCCAGCCTAACGTAGGATTGTTTGGAAACTTTTGTGCTAATCCTTCAGTTTTAAATAAGGAGATAGGAGTATTAATTGGTTTGGGTTGATAACCAAGACTTGCTTGAGAATTAGCCTTATGAACGTTAATTGCTCCAGAAACTAGATTTCTGCCTGAATTAGGAGGAACAAGTTGATGGTGTTGAAATATTTGCAACACATGCTCTAATCTTTCTGCTTCATTCAAAACTGCAATTTCTTCATAATCAAGTTCAATTTTTACATTAAAGTGAAGCCCAACTTCTGTTACAAATATAATGAGTGAAAGAATTTCATCCTCTACAATTATCTCCCTATCAGGAGGGTGAGTATCGATTATCAGGAGATTTTGTACACTTTCACCTACTGATTCTAATTGAGAAGCGATTTCAAAGGCTATTAATCCGCCTAAAGAATAACCCCCAATTAAGTAAGAACCAAATGGTTGTATTTCTCGCATGACTTTTATATAAGCAGAAGCCATAGATTTGATGCTGCTTAAAGGCTGTTGCTTGCCATCTAGACCTTGAGATTGTAATGCATAAACTGGTTGGTTTTGATCTAATTTATTTGCTAAGAATGAATAAATTAAACCATAACCACCTGCTGGGTGTACTAAAAACAATGGTGTTTTATTTCCTTTTATTTGTAACGGAATCAAGATATCATGATCAGATGAATCTCGATAGTTCTCTAGGTACAATGCTATTTTTTCTATAGTTCTTTCTTCAAAAAGTTTTAATACAGGAAGTGTATAACCTAGCTCCTTTTCTATTTCGTTAACTAAAATGATTGCTAATAAAGAATATCCACCTAATTCAAAGAAATTATCGGTGACGCTAATAGGCTTGATTTTAAGTACTACTTCCCAAATTTTCGCTAATTGATGTTCTAGTTTAGTGCGGGGTAGAATGCAGTTTTCTGAATGTACAAGTTTATTTAACGTAGGGGCAGGTAATGCTTTTCTGTTAACTTTACCGTTAGTATTCAAAGGTAAAGTTTTTAGTTGCACAAAGAGAGAAGGTACCATGTAATTTGGCAACTGTTGTTTGAGGTGATTCTTAAGAGCGTTGATATTAATCTCATGCTCAGTCACTACATAAGCTACTAAATACTTGTCGCTGGGGTTATCTTCGTGAGCAATCACAATGGACTGCTCTACATCGTCGTAGCTATTTAGAGCAAATTCAATTTCCCTTAGCTCGATGCGGAAACCCCGAATCTTGATCTGGTCGTCAAGGCGACCGAGGAATTCTATGTTACCATCAGGTAAATATCTAGCTAAATCACCAGTTTTGTAAAGCCGCTCAGAAGAAGCATAGGTTAACTTTTGACTTCCCAAAAGGGGCTGCTCCCCGCTCTCTTTAAAAGGATTTGGGATAAATTTTTCTTGGGTTAGTTCTGATCGGTTAAGATAGCCTCGTGCCAATCCTACACCCCCAATGTGTAGCTCTCCTGGTATACCAATTGGGATAGGCTGTAAGTATTGGTCAAGTATGTAAATCTGCGTGTTAGAGATCGGTCGACCAATCGGAACCATTCTCAAACGGCTTTCACGTTCACACTGCCAGTATGTAACATCAATTGCTGCTTCTGTTGGCCCATAAAGGTTATGTAATTTACATTCTAGACAGCTAAAGAAATGTTCTTGAAGTTTTCTAGGGAGTGCTTCACCACTACATATAACCTGTTTTAGAGAATGACAACGTTTTACACTCTCGTCTTCTAGAAAAACTTGTAGCATTGAAGGAACAAAATGTATAGTCGTAATTTGTTGTTGGGTAATGATCTCCACTAAGTAAGCAATATCTTTATGTCCTTCTGGTTTAGCAACTACTAAACAAGCTCCTGCTAGTAGTGGTAAGAAGAATTCCCACACCGAAACATCAAAGCTGAAGGGAGTTTTTTGCAGAACGCGATCGCCGCTGCTAAGTTTATAAGTATCCTGCATCCAAAGCAGACGATTACAAACACCCTGATGGGTATTCATCGCGCCTTTAGGCTTCCCAGTTGAACCAGAAGTATAAATAACATAAGCTAAATTTGACGGTTCTACACCACAAGGATTAGGAAGTTCGCTCGTTTGCGCAAACTCCTGAGCCTCAGAATCTAAATACACAAGGTGAGCTTTATGCTCAGGTAGCTTTGCAACAAGATGCTGCTGAGTCAACAACACAGAAACGGTCGCATCCTCCAATATAAAAGCCAAACGCTCTTGAGGATACTCCGGGTCGAGAGGTACATAAGCCCCACCTGCCTTGAGAATACCAAGTAATCCCACTACCATGTGAATGGAACGTTCCACAAAAATGCCCACCAATACCTCAGGTTTAACACCTAAAGTTTGGAGATAATGGGCTAAGTGATTGGCACGGGTGTTCAACTCACGATAAGTCAGTTGCTCGTTCTCAAAAATCACTGCTACAGCATCGGGGGTGGATTCCACTTGGGCTTCAAACAACTGATGGATACAATGGCTCTGAGGATAGTCCACCAAGGTATCATTCCACTCTACTAGCAGTTGATGTCGCTCAAAGGTGCTGATTAAGGGTAATTGACAAATCCCTAGTTCTGGAGTTTCAATCACTGCTGAGAGCAAATTTTGGAAATGACCAATCATTCTATTAATGGTTGCTTCTTCAAACAAATCGGTTTTATATTCCCAAAGTCCTTGAAGACCTGTTTCTGTTTCCGTTATCTGTAAGGAAAAATCGAACTTGGCTGTAACTTGTTCTAGTTCTAGGGGGATAAATTCTAAATCAGCCAATTCTAAGTTGCTCGATGGAGCGTTCTGCAAGACGAACATTACCTGAAATATAGGACTATGGCTTAGATTTCGTTCTGGTTGCAGAGTTTCGACCAATTTTTCAAAAGGTAAATCCTGATGCGCATAAGCTTGTAAAGTTTTCTCTTTAACTTTTTTTAGCAAAGTGACAAAAGAAGGATTACCACTGAGATCGGTACGTATTACTAATGTGTTGACAAAAAATCCGATTAGATCTTCAACCTCTCGCCGATTTCGATTGGCAATCGGAGTGCCGACTAAAATATCATGTTGTCCAGAATAACGCATTAACAGCACTTTCCATACTGTTAATAATCCCATGAATAAGGTAACACCTTGAGATTCACATAGTTGTTTGAAGCGCAAGTAGTGATCTCTGTTGATCGTAAAAGATACAGATCGTCCTTCATAAGTTACGATCGCGGGACGAGGAAAATCAGTAGGCAAGTTTAAAGGTTCTACTTCTGTGCTTAGTTCTTCTTGCCAATACGCTAATTGTTTTGGTAGTTCTTCTCGCTCAAAAACAGTCCTCTGCCAAAAGGCAAAATCACCATACTGTAGAGTTAGAGGAAGCAAAGGTGATTTATCTCCTCGACAAAAAGCGTCATATAGCAGAGTTAATTCCTTAACTACAATTCCAAACGACCAAGCGTCCGAAACAATGTGGTGCATGACTGCTACTAATACATAAGTCTGCTCACCTAATCGATAGAGATAAACCCGCAACAAAGGATCAGTTTTAAGGTTAAATGGCGTTACCAAGGTTTGATTCACAGCTTGCATAAGCTTTTCTTCTCGCTCAGATTCAAGCAAATCACTTAAATCGGTGAGATTTAAAGTAATTTCAGCAGATGGGTGAATGACCTGCACCGGATTACCTTGATCGTCCTGATCGAAATTTGTCCGCAAGACTTCATGACGGGTGACGATTTCTTGCAAGCTAGCTGATAGTGCTTCTTCATCCAAAATCCCATGAAGACGAAAGCCCACTACAATATTGTATGCAGGGTTATCAGGTTCGAGTTGATTGAGAAACCATAGTCTTTGTTGTGCAAAAGAAAGAGGTAAGTTATCGCGGTTTTTAACCTGCGAGATCTCATATTTTGCTAAATCTTTGTGTTGATCTCTCTGAAGTAACAGCTTATCTACCTCTTCTGCTAGCTCGATAACCGTAGGATGCTCAAAAATGGCTCGCAAAGGTAAAACTATATTGAATTGTTCTCGAATCCGAGAAACTAGCTTGGTAGCTAATAAGGAGTGACCCCCTAATTCAAAAAAATTGTCTGTAATACCGAGATGATCCAGACCAAGAACACTTCTCCACACCAGACACAAAATGTTTTGAGTTGAAGTCTGTGGATCAACAAAAGATTTCTGCGAAATAGCTCTGCTTAGATTTGGTAAGGGTAAAGAACGACGATCTAATTTCCCGTTAGAGGTTATGGGTAAGCGATCTAAAAGCATATAAGCGCCAGGTCTCATATATTCGGGAAGTTGCTTGCTGGCTCGATCCTTTAGCCCGTTGATCAATGCTTTAGCAAAACGTCCTTTGAGCGGATTGAGGTAATAACTAGAGCGATCGCTACTATTTCTTGCTACTAGAGGCATGATAAACGGGCAGCGACGTTTTTTCACTCCGTCGATTTTTGTATAAAATAAAACGTCAAAATAACTAGGATCACCATTAGCAGAATAAGTAATAATGACTTCACAACCAGTTTCTACAGCCAGATCGTAAAAGTCGCCAGGAACTACCCCCATATCATTATTGCGGTCTAGCAAATTGCGCAACTCCCCTACCGTAGCGCAATCTTCTACATCCCGATACCAATGCCAAATTTTTTTGTCTCGCAACAACTGACCATTGGGAACACCACACCAACCAATAGCAAAGCTTTGTTCTTGTGATAAGCGATCGCGCACATCGCTCAATTGGCAATTTTCACTCTGCCAATCAAACCAAATAGGATTGATCGGATCTTTATTATCTCCTTGCTTATGCAACACTACATCATAACGGTACTTAGTCATTTCATTATTTGTCTTTTCCCGTTTTAAGTAAATTTCTACTCCAGCTATAGCAGGAAAAGTTTGGGGTAAATCAGCAAAGAAAATCGGATCGAGAGTTAATTCGTTTTCATTCTCAGCAATTACTTGTACTTTTTGTTGAAAATCTTCTCGCTTTGTATCATCTACTAGTTGAGCAAAAGCAACACTACTATAAAAGCAATCTAATAATAATAAGTGGCGATTATCACCGATAAATATACTTCCTCCTGGAGCTAGTAAATCCAACGCTCCAGCAATTACCTGCTGCAAGTACTCTAGGGAAGGGAAATATTGAGCGACTGAATTGATAACAATCGTGTCGAAGTATGACTGAGGAAGACCACTAAAATTATTTGCTTCTTGTTGTTGTAAGTGAACTTGATCCCATTGACGTTGGTGCAGGATTTTTCGTAACCTAGCGATCGCTTCTGAGGAAAAGTCCGTAGCCCAGTAAGTATCAACCTCAGCAGCAATATTTAGGAGAATCATACCCGTACCACAGCCAATTTCCAACACTTTACTTGGTTTTAGGGATCTTATCTGAGCTAAAGTATTGTCGAGCCACTGGCGCATTTCTTCCGCTGGAATAGGTTTGCCATCATAACTGCTATTCCAACCTACAATGTTAAATGCTGCATCGAGTTCAGTTTCGCTACTGCGATAAGTTTCGTTAAAAGTATATTGCCATTCTTGGATTTGTTCTGTAATTAAATTTTCGTATCCTGGGGTTTTAGCTGGGTCTGTTTGAGGTACTATGTAAGCGATTAACCTCACATCATCTTGATTTTGCGCCCAAGGAATGACGCAACTATGTCGAACTCCAGGATGAGTCTGTAGAAGTGTTTCTATTTCCCCTAATTCAATGCGGAAACCACGAATTTTAACTTGATGGTCGTTGCGTCCTAAATATTCTAATTCTCCGTTAGCAAGATATTTGCCCAAATCCCCAGTCTTGTAGAGACGACCTTCGGAACCAGCTGGGTTTGGTACCATGCGCTCAGCAGTTAAATCCGGTCGATTTAAATAACCCCGACTAACTCCCTCACCACCTACGTAAATTTCTCCTGTAACCCCCGTAGGAACTGGTTGACCATAGCGATCAAGAAGATAAACGCAAAGATCTGGAATTGGCTCACCAATAATGCTACCCGTAGCTTTTTTGACATCACGCCAACGAATGGGACGATAGGTAACGTGAACCGTGGTTTCAGTGATTCCGTACATATTGACCAGAAGGGGAAAATCGTCGCTATGACGATCAAACCAGGGTTTGAGACTTGATAAATCTAGTGCTTCTCCACCAAAAATCACAAAACGCAAGTTAACTTCACTTTCTCGACAAAGCACTTCTTCAGCTTCAATTAGCTGGCGAAAAGCAGAAGGGGTTTGATTTAAAACTGTGACGCCCTTGTCGCAGAGTAAATGGTAAAATTCCTCTGGCGATCGCGTCACTGAATAAGGAACGACAATTAAATGTCCGCCAAAGAAAAGAGCGCCCCAAATTTCCCACACAGAAAAATCGAAAGCACAAGAGTGGAATAAAGTCCAGATATCTTTTTCGTTAAAGTTATACCATTTTTGCGTTGCCAACATCAGGCGCACCACATTGTGATGAGTGACGATCACACCCTTGGGTTTTCCTGTAGAACCAGAAGTATAAATAACATAAGCAGCATTATCTGGATTAAGAACTATACTCGGATCAGTAGATTGCTTTCTGGATATCTCTTCCTGGCAATTTTCCAAGAAAATCGAAGGTGTCTGGTGGGATACAACTTGTGATGCAAACTCCACCTGAGTTAGCAAAAACGATACACCGCTATCTTCTAAAATATAGGCAATACGCTCTTGAGGGGATTGGGGATCGATTGGAACGTAAGCAGCACCAGCTTTGAGAATAGCTAGGATAGCGATTACCATTTCTAGAGAGCGATTGACCAACAATCCCACTCTCACTTCTGGTTTCGCACCATGATCAATCAGATAACGAGCCCATTGATTGGCTTTTTCATTTAATCGTTTGTAAGTTAAAGATTGGTTTTCAAAACTAACAGCTTGATGATCTGGATGTAAATATACTTGTTGGTTGAAAGCTTGATTAAGACAGTAATCTACAACAAAATGCTCACGGGGTGCGGAAGGTACTTGCTCTTCAGGAAGCAGTATTGGTAAGCGATAAACTGGTGCATCTGGCTGAGCTAGTAAATTTTTTACTAATTCGCAGAAGTGACGAGTAATGCGTACTGCTGTCTCTCGTGTAAATAAATCTGTGTTATAAGATAAAACAGCGCTTAAATTCTCGTCTTCTTCGGTAATAAAAAGTTCTAAATCAAAACGAGCAGCATTTTGACTAGCTATAGAAGTTATTTCTAAATTATCTCGCTCAAACTTAGGTTTAGGAGCATTTAATAGGGTAAAAGCGATCTGAAATAAAGGATTACGACTGGTATCGCGCTCTATTTGTAGGTACTCGACTAATGTCTCAAAAGAAACTTCACTATGTTCAAATGCTCCAAGGACTGTTTTGTTAACTCTGCTGACCAAAGTCCGAAAACTCGGTTCTCCAGATAAATCAGTGCGAATGACTAAGGTATTTACAAAAAAACCTATTAGTCTTTCCGTATCAATTCCTTGACGATTGGCGATGGAAGTACCGACACTCACATCCTCTTGACCTGAATAACGTGCCAAGAGAGTTTGAAAAGCAGCCATGAGAGTGGTAAAAAGAGACACATTCTCTTTCTGGCTAAAGCGGCGGATCGCATTTGTCAATTCTGATGGTATTGTAAACTGAACCAGATCACCTCGAAATGATTGTAAAGAAGGTCGAGGAAAATCAGTGGGAAATTCGAGTATTGGTAATTGAGCCAGTTGTTTTTTCCAGTAAACAAGATGTTCTTCCCAAACTGACTCAGCTATTTTCTCTTGCTGCCAAATAGAATAATCGGAGTATTGGATCCTTAATTCTGGGAGTGAAACTTGATCTTTTTTGAGGAGCAACTCGTATATGAGAGCAAGTTCTTCGAGAAGAACACCAAGAGACCATGCATCAGCAATAATATGATGGAGTGTTAGGCTCAGCAAATGTTCTTCTGGTTCCAGTTGAAAAAGTCTAGCTCGAAACAGTGCTCCCTCTTTGAGATCAAACGAATATCCTGCTTCAGAAGCGGCTATTTTAGGGATTTGCTTTTCAATTTCGGTTTCAGGTAGCTTGCTCCAGTCTTCGATTTCTAGCTCAGTTAACACTTCAGCATGAATATATTGCCACGGTTCACCATCGATTACTACAAAAGTTGTACGAAGACTTTCGTGTCGCTGCTGCAATTGTTGAAATGCTTGTTTCAAAACTTGCACTTCTAACGAACCCTGTAGACGAAAAATAGAAGATATATTATAAGCTGAAGAGGTTGGTTCTAGCTCGTAAAGAAACCACAAACGTCTTTGTTGAAAAGAAGCAGGGACTTGTGTTCGTCCGTACCGCGAGATCGAGGATTGGTTGAAATTTAATTCAATTCCTTCTTCTTCTAAGAGAAATTCTAAAATTTCTAATTCGTTTACTTCAGAATAATTCATTATTAATATTCCTTAATTATATTTTGAAGACAATAAAGAAGAATTCAGGAGTCAGGAGTCAGAAGTCAGGAGAATCAAGTTTTATAGGCAGATTTACCAACTCAGAAATTTAGCGTATAGAACTCAGAATGTCATTCTTTACAATGAGTCGATGGGATGAATCATGATTTAAAATAGGACATTGTGAATGGTCATAAACCCACAATATTTGTCCTTTCTTCAAGTGCGAAATATAGAGGTTAAAATGTTCTAACTCCTGACTCCTGACTTCTGTCTCCTTTTCATCCTAAAACTGGATCTGACTTGCCCAAATATTGGAAAATTTCACGTACTGCTCGATCTGTTCCACCAGCAGTACGACAAGCATCTCCAAGACGCGCACTGTTAGCTTGGAAAGAACTATCGTTTAAAATTTTGAGGGAAGTTTTTTGTAAGAGTTCAGCATTAACTACTTCAGGTTTAAGACAAATTCCTGCTCCTTGTGCTTCAATTTGAAGAGATATAATATATTGCTCATAAGTTTGAGGGACTGCGATCATTGGTACTGAGTACCAAACTGCTTCACGGGTACCACCTCCCGCTCCGTGCATGATGAAAAGGCTTGTACGTTCTAAAATTTTTAGTTGGGGTACAGTACCTGTCCGTCGAACTATAAAGTTTGAGGGTATATTCCCTAGTTGCTCAATTTCTGTAAAGCTAGAGATTACCATCAGAACTTGAACATCAAGCTCTTTAAATGCCTCAATGCAGTTTTGGTAAAATTCATAACCTGGATCGTGAATGTTGCCAAAAGAAATTAAGATCAGTTTTTCTGCCCATAATTGTTCCATGGGGAAATCAAATTCCATAGTCCGCACTGGATCGCATGGACCTACAAAGTGAAAAGTGTGATCAAACTTTTCCACATAAGGCTGGAGTTCTCGTGGTAAATAACAAATGTTAAGAGGTTCTACGTTAGTAAATACATCGATGAAATCGAAATGCGGGATATTATAGGTTTCTCGTAATTCTCGCTCGTAGTGAAAAAACGATTTCACATTCAGCGACTCTTCTGAGAGCCATACAGGTAACTGTGGAGCGATGATAGAGCATTCATATAAACTCCGATGATTGAATGCAGCAGTAGCAATAGAATTAACTGCTGGAATATTGAGCAACTGTGCGGCTATTTTTCCCCACAAGCATAAAGAATCATGAATGATATAGTCTGGTTTATCTATTCGGAGTGATTCGAGTAACCAAGGTAGCATTTGTCTAGCAGTCCAAGTTAAAACTGGTACTACAGTAAAATCATTATCATCTAATGAGGGGAATGTATCGTCTGGAATTTCTGGATAAGCACGAAAAGCTGCCCCAAAAGCTTCTATTTCTGATTGAAATTTGGAAATTTCATAGTAAATTACTTCTTCTCCTTGATGCAGTAATTCTTTAACTAATCCAAAGGTAGGAATAACATGTCCTGCTGCCGAAACATTAATAAATACAACGCGACTCATGAATAAATTTCCTTTTTTTCTTGTGTGCTTGTTTTAACCCTTGATTTTTGAGATATATTAATTTTTGACAATCTGCTTTTTGGTAATGGCAAAAAACCACCTAATGCCCAATAAGTTTCGATAAAAAATCCAAAAAAAGCACTAACTAATTTACTGTGTCTGGAAAGCCAGCCATTAGTCATATGATGAATAGAATACGATACTGACTTGTCTTGCCATTTGATAATTTTTCCATTAAATTCCATAGGTGCATCTGGTTCAAAAATATATCCAGGACAAACACGAACTGTACTTTTTTCGTGATATTTTTCCGCAATTACACAATCGTCTAATAATAAAGGCCCTGTGCTATAGCACACAGAATATTCTTGGATGTTTCTAAACAAGAATAATGGATCAAATTTTCGACGTATTCCTAACTTACGCTTATCTAATTCCTCAAAAACTTTCGGCCAAAGAGGGTGTTTTGGAACACTACCCATAATTGCATTACTAAAGCCCACAATCTTTGAAAGAATTAGCTCATAATCTTCTAGTAAATCATCTAGAGGTTTGAGAAACTCTATGTCGAGATCTATATAAAATCCTCCATAGTGATACAGAAGAAAATAGCGTATAGAATCACAACGTTGAATGAACTTTGATGGATAAGAATCATATACTTCCAAAAACCAAGGATAATTATCTTCCAAAAATTTACGGCATTTCTGCTCATCCCAAAAATAATACTCCCAATCAGGATGAAGATCTAAAACAGTTTGCCGATAACGAGAATAATTTTCTGGAAGAGCAGCTTCTCCTGGAAAATAGATTTGATGAATTATTTTGGGAATCTTGTTCATGGTTGTGTATATTTGCGAAGGTATTTTGGAAATCTTTTTTTAATTAAATACTTAGCATTAATTGCTCGTAATCAATCATAAATTCTTCGTAAGCGGGTAAATAATCTATCACTTGATTTACTTTCTCTTGTTGCTCTGATGTTAATCCTTTTGCTTGTTTCCACTTGTCGATAAGTTTAAACATGTTGTCTCGTGATTTATGAGACTGCGACTCATGCTGGCGATATTTATACAGCTTCTTGGATATATAATGAACATCACTTAGTAATGCCATCTGAATAAATAAATCTATTCCTTCATACCCTTGTCCCAAAAACTCAGGCCATCCAGATGTTTTCATATAAATAGACTTACGTAAAACAGTTCCAGCTTCCCTACATATTCCGGTAGCAATCGACAAAAAAGGTGTTTGTGGCACATCATCAGGAACTTCTTCAAATTTTCCATCTGGAGATAGAAAAAATCTGGGGACACGAGAAAAATTTAAAATATTATCTTCGCTATCAATAAACAATGTATCGCTGTGAAGTAAACCAACGTTAGGATATTGATCAAGGTATTTAACCATGATCTCTAACATTTCTGGTTCAATACAGTCATCTGCATCCAAGAACATCAAATACTCTGACTCAGAAGAACAGATTTTAGCGCCGTTATTACGTGCATTACAAACACCAAAATTTCGTTGCTTAATTAATTGTAAACGCGGGTCTTCTTTCACATAATTTAAAATAATTTCTAATGATTTATCCGTGCTGCCGTCATCTACAATTACATAATCCCAGTCGGTAAAAGTTGAAGCAATTACACTATCAATTGCTTTTGCAATATACTTCTCTGTATTGTAGCAAGGGGTGACAATACTAATTTTAGACATTATTTGTACCTTTTTGGTGAATTTACATGTGCCTTAGTGATTTTTACGGTTCTTGTTTTGGAAGAGTTCAGCTTTTTCTTCCGGAGTCATTTTTTTCATTCGTAAAAATACCTTAGCTATTTTTTCACTCTGTCCAGATGTTCTTTCTCTGCTTACAAAAATCTCTGTTATTTTTTCAATTGTTTGAGACTCAAATAGCTCTCTTAAAGAAAGATTAATCGCGAAAATTTTCTCAATCCGAGCGTAAATTTGAGATGCTATTAGAGAATGTCCCCCCAGTTCAAAGAAATTATCTTTAACTCCTACTTTTTCAACTTGGAGAATTTCTTGCCAAATCAAGACCAGTGCTTCTTCTATAGCATTTCTAGGCGCGACGTAATTAGCAGTTGTATCTGGGATAGAAGGTAGAGGTAAAGCACGACGATCAACTTTCTGATTGAGAGTTAAAGGTATCTGCTCAAGGAAGATCCAAGACGATGGAAGCATATAAGCAGGCAATTTTGTTGACAAGTACGATCGCAGATCCTCAGGACTTGGTTGTTCCCTTAACAATGTAGCTACCAAATAAGCTACTAGCTGCTTATCTCCCCCCCGATCCTCTACTGCAGATACGATCGCTTGCGAAATAGCTGGATGAGTTTCTAAAACTGTTTCAATTTCTCCAAGTTCGATCCGAAAACCGCGAACTTTGACTTGAAAATCAGATCTCCCCAAAAACTCTATTGTTCCATCGCTTAGAAACCTTCCCAGATCCCCAGTTTGATACATTCGTTCTCCTGGGTTGCTTCCAAAAGGGTTGGGAACAAACTTTTCTGCTGTCAGATCCGCTCTGTTACGATAACCTCTTGCAAGTCCAGCTCCGCTAATAAATAACTCCCCTACAACCCCTTCTGGAACAGGATGACCAGCAGAATCAAGAATATACAGAGAAGTCTTGGTAATACCCTGACCAATTGAAACAGAGTCTTCTACCTGTTTTACTGGGTTAATAGCAGACCAAATGGTTGTTTCAGTCGGACCATAAACATTCCATAACTCTACCCCTTGTTTAAGTAAAGATGTTGCTAGTTCTACAGACATAGCTTCTCCACCACAAAAAGCTTTGAAGGGAAGCTGAGGTTGCCAATTAGCAGTTAAAAGCAGCCTCCATGTGGCTGGAGTTGCTTGCATTACTGTCGCTTCGGAAGATTTCAGTAATTGAGCCAATTTCCCTCCATCTCTGGTGGTTTCTGGATCAGCTATCACTAGACGCGCTCCAGATATTAAAGGTAAAAACAGCTCTAGCAGAGAAATATCGAAGGATAAAGTAGTCACTGCGACTAAAGTATCTGTGGAGGTAATTCCGGGTTGCTTTTGGAAACTAAGGAGGAAATTAACCAAACAATTATGAGAGATTTCTACTCCCTTTGGTCGTCCTGTAGAACCAGAAGTATAAATGATATACGCAAGGCGATCGCTCTCGGAAATTTCTGGTAGTGTGGGTTTTGTGTCTGTAACTGTTAAGTTGTCTGAGTCGATTAAAAGCACCCGTGCTGAAGATTCAGGAATTTCAAGAGCAATGCTTGTTTCGGTAACGATAACTGCTGCACCACTATCTGAGAGGATGTAATCTAAGCGATCGCGCGGGAATTCAGGATCGAGAGGGACAAACGCAGCTCCAGCTTTAAGAATACCTAAAAGAGCGACAACGATTTTTGGATGACGCTCCAAGCATACAGCTACTGGAGTTTCTGGTTTTACTCCCAAAACAAGAAGCTGATGCGCAATCTGGTCAGATTGGTGTTCCAGTTCAGCGTAAGTTAACCAGTTTGCTCCTGAGAACACTGCTGGAGCATCTGGAGTTAATAAGACTTGGCGACTAAACAGTTCGTTAACAGTGGGATTGGGTATTGGGGACTGGGGATTGGGTATTGGGCTATTAAGCGAAAAAGTTTCGGACGCTTTATCAGTAAATGGTACGTCTCTTTTAGACTCGGCTGGTTGAATTCTTGATAGTCCTATTTCTCCGATAAATTCCAATTCTGGATCGGCTAGTTTTTCGAGAATTGTGATAAGATGGGTGAGCAGTTGTTGTCGTTGCTCTGAGCTTCCTACTCCTTGTTGAAAGGCAATTTCAATGGTGATTTCTCGTCCAGGTAAAACATAAACAGTAACGGGATAATTGTTTTTCTCTAAAGAGCGAACTGAAGCTATCGCCAAATCACCAGTATTTTCTCCCAAACTATCTGCTATTGGATAGTTCTCATAAATGAGGATCGACTCAAACAAAGGTTGTCCACGAGGAATTTCACTCCAGCCTTGAATATCTACCAAACGGCTATAGGAATATTGATTAATTTCCAACTGGCGATCGCGAATTGTTGGTAACCAATCTACAACAGGTTCAGCATTATTTAAATGCACTCGCAAGGGTAAGGTATTAATAAATAGACCGACCATCTCTTCAGAATTTGCTAATTCTGGAGGTCGCCCAGAAACTGTAATACCATAAACCACATCGTTAGAACTGCTGTATTTGCTTAAAAGAATACTCCAAGCTGCTTGCACAAGGACATTCAGTGTAACTCGATACTTACGAGCAGCAGTTTTGAGTTGGGTATAAGTTTGTTGAGATAATGTTTGAGAGTAGGTTTGGTGTTCTGTTGAAGCAGCTTTTAATCCTAAACGGGTTGCTCCTAACAAACCCCTCATAGCCGATTTCCAGAAAGACTCAGCCAACGCGGATTTTTGCTGCTGCAACCAATGGATAAATTTGCGATACAAAGGTGGTTCAGGGAGTTGATGGGGTATTCCTGTGGTTTCTACTTGGTAAAACGCGATCGCGTCCCGAAAAACAATTGGTAAAGACCAGCCATCTAAAAGTAAATGATGGTGAGTCCATAAAAATCGCCATTTTCTCTGTTCAAGTTTCACTAGCAAAAACCGCATTAACGGTGCTGTGTCGAGAGCAAACCCCTCTTGGCGATCTGTTTCTAGCAATTTAGCCCATTTCTTCTCGATCTCGTCTTCGTTAGACCAGTCATAGGATATAAAAGGCAAAGTGACTTGTCGCTGGATTTGCTGCTGAGGTTGCTCTAAATCTTGCCAAATAAATGCAGCACGCAGGCTGGGGTGACGCTCAACGCAGCACTGCCAAGCTTTTTGAAAAGCTGCGATATCTAGAATTCCCTCAATATCACCAATCAACTGCTGCAAATAAAGCCCTTGTGAAGATTCGTAATTGCTATGAAATAATATTCCTTCTTGTACCGGTGTCAGCGGATAAATATCTTCTGTTTCTGTTCGATTAGAAACATCTTCTTGTGAACGGCTTGCTGTTAACAGCGCGAGAGTGTGTTGATAAAAGTTATTTGCTAACTTCTCAATAGTTGCTTGAAGATGTAAATTCTTGCTGTAGACGAAGCGAATTTGTAATTGTTCGTTAACAATTAAACCAATAATTTCCAATTGAAACGGGCGTATTTCATCTTGATTGCGAGAGAATCCGGTATCTTCGTCAGCAGGAGAGAATGGTGCAGTTGCGGGAAAATTATCGTCGAATTGTCCTAAATAATTAAAGATGATACCTTGAGGAATTGCAGGTAAAGTGGGAGCTACTTCCGGTTGGCGGCTCAGTATTCCGTAATCTAATCCTTTGTGAGGTAGTTTCTGAAACTGCTCTTTGATAGCTGCTAGGTTAGCTAGATGGTCATCGCTACTTTTTTCTAATCGCAAGGGGAAAAGACTAGTAAACCATCCTACAGCGTCAAACACTTCAAGATTGCTGAAATCACTATCTCGTCCGTGACTTTCTAGTGCGATCGCTACTTCTGAGCGATTAGTCCAATCAGTTACTGCTCTTAGCAATGCTGTTAACAAAACTTCCTGAATTTTCGCTTCAGAGGTACGAGGTAGTTCGTAAAGTAAACTAGCAGTTTCGTCTTGACTAAAATTACATTCAACTTCAGCAGATGAAGATTCTTTATTTCCTGATATGGCGTCAGGAAAATCGAGAGGTAAAGAGAAATTTTCTACTTTTTGTTGCTGCCAGAAATGCAAATTTTCCCGATTTTGGTAATTCTGACTCAAACGCTCAAGTTGCAAAGCCCACTGATCGAACCCTGCAAATTGTCTAGGCATCACATCCATAGCTAGGTCTTGTAAAATAACCCGCCAAGAGACTCCATCTACAATTAAATGATGAATAATCAGCAGTAGTTTATCTTGTACTTTTGTCTGGAAATAAACTGCTCTAAATAAAAGACCACGTTCTAAATCAAGTTGAGCTTGAAACTGGTTAGCGATTGTGGTAATTTGTGTGGGGATTTCTGCATCTGGAAGTGTTCTAAGATCGATCTTATCGAAACCCAACAAATTCGATTCTGGGACTAATTCCTGTTTCCATCCGTTGGCAGTTCTGGAGAATCGTAAACTAAAAGCTGGGTGTTTCTTGGCAATTTGCAGCAACGTCTTTTCTAATTGCTCAACAGGGAATTGAGGCTTTAAATTGAGTAAAACTGCTTGATTCCAATGTTCGGGACGAATTAGGGGTTGTTTAAAGAACCATTCTTGGATCGGTGTCAGAGGAATCTCCCCAGTAACAGAAATTGTTTGTGTATCGGCTACAGTTTTCGCGCGCCCAATTTGGGCAGTTAGTTCAACTATTCGAGAATAGTTGAATAAATCACTTGGTGTAAAATAAATACCAATTACACGAGCTTTAGCAACAATTTGCATAGCCAAGAGGGAATCTCCCCCTAGTTCAAAGAAATCGTCCTCAATACCGATTGGTGATATTCTTAGCACTCGTTCCCAAATTTCAGCCAAAATTCTTTGGGTTTCGTTTTGGGGTGCAACGTATTGTCTTTGTAGCGCGGTGTTTTCTAGTTGTGGTAGGGGTAAAGCATTTAAATCAATTTTACCGTTGACAAGTAAAGGCCAATTCTGTAAAGGTACGAACAGCGATGGCATCATAAAATCGGGAAGAACTTGCTTGAGTGAACTACGCAATCTTATTTGCCAATCTTCAGGAGCTTGGTTTAGCTCCACGTAAGCCACTAACTGATTTATTCCTTCTTCTAAAATTACACCCTTAACTGCTGCACGTACGATCCAAGATTGAGCCTCTATCGCTGCTATAATCTCCCCTGGTTCGATGCGAATCCCCCTAATCTTCATTTGTCGATCCAAACGACCAAGAAATTCGAGCGTACCATCAGGCAAATATCTGGCGCTATCTCCAGTACGATACATCCGACTTCCTGGTTGATCTGAAAATGGATCTGGTAAAAAACTTGCTGCACTCAGTTGGGGAGCATCCCAATAACCGCGAGCTAATTGCTCTCCAGCAACAAAAAGCTCACCAGGAGTTCCAATCATCACGGGTTCCAGGTTGGTATCTAAGACGTATAAGCGAGTATTAGGTACTGACTTGCCAATCGCTATAGTATCAGTAGATTCTTGCTCTTGACAGAAGTGATAAGCAACGTCAATAGTTGTTTCTGCTGGTCCGTAAAGATTGACTAAAGGAACAGGTAGATTTGTGCGGAACTTGTTCCATACTCTTTGCTTGAGAACTTCCCCACCACTAAATACTAATCTCAGACTGGAACATTGAGCAAAACCAGGCTCTTGCAGTAGAATTTCCAGTAAAGTAGGAACTACTTGTAATAAAGTTACTTTTTCAGCTTTTATTGTCTCGACTAGATAGTTGCTTTCTTGATGACCTCCAGGTTTAGCCATCACTAATTTAGCTCCAGTCATTAAAGCAGCCCAAAATTCCCAAACAGAAGCATCAAAACCAAATGGTGTTTTTTGCAAAATTACATCTGTTTTATTAACAGCAAAAGCTTGTACAAACCATTCCATATGCTTAGCTAAAGCATGATGAGTAATAGCAATACCTTTGGCTCTTCCTGTTGAACCAGACGTAAAGATGAGATAAGCTGTATTTTCTCCCCGGATGGGTATGTCTAAGTTTTCTGCTGAGTGGCTGGCAATTTCGTCCTGAGAATTGTCTAAAAATATAACTTGATCCTTGGAATTATCCCCGTAATCCACGGCTAGATTGGATGTTGTGAGAATAATTTTAATTTGAGCATCTGCGATTATGGACTGAATGCGATCATCAGGATAATCAGGATCGAGTGGTACGTAACAACCACCCGCTTTTACAACCGCCAAAATAGCCCAAACCATTTCTAGAGATCGTTCCAGACAAATCCCTACATTACACTCGCTTCCTATACCGCGATCGCGCAAAAATCCTGCCAATTGATTGGCTTTTTGGTTTAGTTGCTTATTCGTCCAAATTTCACCCTGATAAGAGACTGCTGGTAAATCTGGGTTTGTGGCTGCAACTTGGGTGAAGATTTCATGAACCCATACGGTAGGTGAAGGGTTCAATTCCAACTGGTTATTTTCTGGAAGAACTAGATTTTTTATAGCATTGCTATAGTTCGCCTTAGGATCGTCAGCTAACACAGCACACACTTTCAAGACGTAATCGACCATTGCCTCTACTTGATGTTTGCCAAATTCATTGCTGTCGTAAGTTATATTAAAATGCAACTCTTTAGTGCTAACGTCTTCATTCCAAGTAACGTTTAAAGGAATATTAGTTTCCTTAAGAGATTCTGACCCAACTATCTCGATCTCTGAGGAATTCAGCAGTTTTTGATAAACGTGAAAGTGGACGAAGTTAAAAGAAGTTTCATAAATGGGTTGATTTTGATAAATTCTTTGTATTTCTGCTAAAGGAAAGCGCCGATAAGGCATTAAGTTTTGTTCATAATTCCAGGTAGCACGAATTAAGTCAAGCCAAGAACCTTTGGGAAGTTCGAGACGAAAAGGAATAGTATTAACGAACAATCCTAAAATGCGATCGCCACCTTCAACTTCTGGTCTACCGTTAGTGACCAATCCTGTAACGACTTCATTTTCTCCTGCACAAAAAGCAAGAAGTCGCAAATGAACTGCCAACAAAATAGTTTTAATTGGAATTCCTAACTCACGAGCTAGCAATCTCAAATTCTGAGCAATTTCTTCGTTTAATGTAACATTTATTTTACCGAGCCCAGGTTTCTTTATTCCAGGAATACGAGGTAACCTGGTAAAAGGAATCCCTGTCAGTTGTTCTTGCCAAAATTCTCTTTGCTTTCTATCTTTAATAGCTTCTCGTTCTAACGCAACAAATTGAGCGTAGGATATTTTTGGCTCTAAAGGTAATGTTATAGTTGCTTTACCCTCTAGGAGATGAAAATATAAACTAGTCAGTTCAGTAATGAAATTAGCTAAACTCCAGCCGTCAAGAATACCGTGGTGAACGGCAAAACTTGCTTCCACAAGATCGTGATCAAGCAAGTGGATATGACATCGCATTAATGGAGCTTTTTGCCAATCGAATTGAGTTTTAAATCCTTTAGTAAGAAAGGATTTAAAATAATTTTCCCGTTCTAATTCGCTCTTATCTGTTAAATCTGTAAATTGACTTTTCGCTGAAACATTATCAAAAATTATTTGTAATGGCTCGCTGAATTCTCCTAAGTAAAAAGCTGTCCGTAGCACTGGATGTTTTGCCAACACTTGAGCGTAAGCCTGCTGCCATAGTTCGAAGTTAAAATGACTACGAACCCGAAAACTAAAAACGTCGTTGTAGGCGGTTGATTTAGCAGTGTAATGGCTATGAAAAAGCATACCCATTTGCAATTGTGTTAAAGGATAGGCATCTACTACACCACCCATTTTTTCAAGTTTGGCTCTGTCTTCGGAAGAAATTAAGGCAAAAGGTTGTTCTAGCTTATTGATACTAGCTTTTTCTGTATCTGGGGTAATTGCTGCGGCTAAATCAGCTAGTACGGGAAAAGAAAAGATTTGTGAAATTTCTACCTTTAATCCTTCTGCTTCTGCTAGAGAACAAACTCGAATGCTGCGGATCGAATCTCCTCCTATAACAAAGTAATTATCAAATCTTCCTACTTTGTCTACTCCCAAAACTTTTTGCCAGATTTGAGCTAGTATTTCTTCTTGTTTTGTAACTGGAGCAACAAAATTTGTGTTGAGATGGGATCTATCGATCTCAGGATCTGGTAATGCTCGACGATCAGCTTTGCCGTTGACTGTAAGGGGTAATTGGTCTAAATAGACAAAATGAGAGGGAATTGCATAATCTGGTATATATTGCTGGAGATGAGTACGTAAACTTTCAATTGTGGGTTTACGGTCAACCGAGCAAACTAAATAAGCTATTAAATGTTTTTCGTGATTTGCATCCTCACGAAGCACAACGATGTTTTCTTTTACCTCAGAAACCTTAGCGATCGCTGCTTCAATTTCACCAATTTCGATGCGAAAACCGCGAATTTTAACTTGTTGATCGATCCTACCCAAATACTCTAGATCGCCATCAGGAAGAAACCGAGCTAAATCTCCAGTACGATACAAACGCCTGTTATCATCTCCAGAGAAACGATCAACCATAAAACGTAAAGCATTTTCTTCGGGTCGGTTGAGATAGCAGCGCGCTACTCCAGCACCTCCGACATAGATTTCTCCAGTTACACCTGGAGGTAGAAGATGACCATTAGCATCAACGACATAAACAGAAAGATCAGGAATTGGCTCACCGATAACGCTAGCTGAGATATTTTCTACATCTTGACGGCTAATTGGGCGATAAGTCACGTATACGGTGGTTTCAGTTATACCGTACATATTAACGATACGGGTTGTCTCCTCACCGTGGCGATCAAACCAGGGTTGGAGACTAGATAAATTTAGTGCTTCACCAGCCAAGATGATCAGACGTAATGTAGTAGGCTGTAAAGTTGGTAGCTGCTCTTCGGCTAGTAATAATTGTAGAAATGCTGATGGAGTTTGATTGAGTACGGTAACTTGGCGATCGCGGATGAGTTCTAAAAAGCGTTTTGGGTCGCGGCTAACCTGATAAGGTACAATCTCTAAGCGCCCTCCATAAAGGAATGCTCCCCAAATTTCCCACGCAGAAATGTCAAATCCACAAGAATGGAAAAATGTCCAGACATCTTGGCAATTGAATTCAAACCAATGTTCTGTGCTGCTAAACAAACGGGTAACATTATTGTGTGTGACCACTACTCCTTTGGGTTGTCCTGTGGAGCCAGAGGTATACATGATATAAGCACCGTTCTCTGGTTGTAGAGTTGGTGCTATTACTGGTTTGCTACTGACTTGTTTGTAAGGAGCATTTTCTTGATCGAGACAAATTGCTGGTACGGATTTTGGTAGTAAAGAAACAAGAGCAGTAGAAGTGAGAATTAGTTCTGTTTGGCAATCAGAAACGATAAATTTTATTCTTTGTACGGGATAAGCAGGATCTACAGGAACATAAACTCCTCCTGCTTTCACTACTCCAAGCATAGCCACAATAAGTTCCCAAGAACGTTCTAAAAACAGAACTACTGGTTTTTCCGGTTCTATACCTTGTTCTTGTAAAAACCGAGCCATTTGGTTAGAAAGTAGGTCTATTTCTTCATAAGTAAGATTACCTTCTCCCCAAGCAAGGGCAACTCGGTTACTATATTTGCTAGCACTAGCAGCAAAACGACTGGCTAGAGTTGTTCCGTCACTTCTAATTTGTGTCTGGGGTTCAATTGCAGCAGGAAGTTCTCTCGAAGCAAAAAGGGACAAAGAACTTAAAAAAGCATCATAATTATTTGCAGCATTAATTAAAAGATTCTTCCAGTGTTGTAGGAGTAGTTCCATCCCTACGTGATCGAAAATTTCCGAACTGTAAGTTAATTTAAATAACAGTTCCTCTTCTGGAACTACTGCTACAGTAAGAGGATAATGGGTAGTTTCCCAAAAAGATATTTCTGTGACATCCAAACCGAAATTTTCTGCTTTTAAAGATTTATCAAAAGGAAAATTTTCAAAAGCTAACAGACTTTCAAACAGTGATTGTCCGCGAGGTACGTCGCTCCATCCTTGAATATTTGAGAGACTGGAGTGTTCATATTGACGCATTTCCACTTGCTGTTGTTGCAGCTTTTGCAACCAGAGATCCAGTCTCTCTGCTCCAGAGACTAAAACTCTTAATGGCAAAGTATTAATAAATGGTCCAACGGTTCTTTCTATCCCCTTGAGTTCTGTTGGTCTTCCTGCTACCGTAATCCCAAAGACAATATCCTCGCTGCGACTGTAACGGTTCAGTAAAATAGCCCAAGTCCCTTGAATGACGGTGTTTAGAGTGACTTGACAATAGCGAGCTAATTTTTCAATTGAAGCAGTTTCAGCACGATCTAATTTTAATCTCAGTTCTACTTTACCCCTAGAAGTGGTTCGTTGTCTGGCTGGCATCATCACTAAAGGGGTATGACTGCTAAATCCCTTCATATAGTTGCGCCAGAAAGTTTCTGCATCGTCGGGATTTTTTTGTTTTAACCAGGCTAGAAAATCCTTGTAAGGGCGAACTGGTGGTAACGAAATTTCTTTTCCTTGTTGTGCAGCTTGATGCAAATAGAAAAACTCTTGCATCAATGGGGTTTGCGACCATCCATCAAGGAGCAAATGATGGTGACTCCAGATTAAATGCCAAGATGTTTGGCTCAGACGAATCAAAGTAACTCGCATCAATGGCGGTTGATCAAGTATAAACCCACGATGGCGATCTGCTGTTAAAAAATCGTCTAAGCGCTTATTTAAATCTGTTTGGCTTAAACCGCTCCAGTCTTGTTGCTCTATCTGAAAAGCCAGTTCCTTAAAAACTACTTGTATTGGCTCTTTTTGCCCTTTGGTAATGAACGCAGTTCTTAAAATCTGATGGCGGTTAATCAAAGTTTGCCATGCCTGATTGACTGCGTCTACAGAAACATTACCTTCTAAGCGGCAATTTAACTGCTGAAAATAAACACCAGATTCCAGTTCATAAAGAGAATGAAATAGTAAACCTTTTTGTAAAGGAGTTAGAGGGAGTATATCTTCAATTTTGTCTTTCAAATTTACGTTCATATTTTTTCCTTAATTTTTTAACATGGAGAATTTAAAAGTCGCAGCCATATTTCAAAATTGAATTATCGAAAATTTGTCGATAAATAAAGAGGCTTATATCTGGATATAATTCATTCTGAATCCTGAATTCTGACTTCTGTATTGCTTGCGAAATTTTCCAGGATAGAGCTTAGTTCGCTATCGCTTAGTTCTACCAAAGAAAAATCGCTAACACTGTAACAATCAGAGCTATCTTCTGATTTTTCTAAGTAAGAATAGATGTTCTCTTGATAGGTTAATGCTAATTTTGCGATGGTCTCAGGTTGATAGAAATTCTGGCTATAAGACAAGTTCACTTGTAGGCATTCATTTTTTATCAGAGCATTAATAGCCAACAGATGTGGCAGTTCTTGACCTGTAAACGTTTCCAAACCAGTTGGAGCGTTACTAATTTGGAAAAACTTACTATTCTTTTGCTGACTGTCTATTTGTCCGAGATAATTGAAACTAATTTGAGCTTTTTGTCGGCAAAGTTTTTCTCTGACGGTTGGGTCTGAAGACAAATAACGCAGCATTCCATAACTTTGACCGGAGTGAGGAACAACTCGTATTTGTTCTTTGACTTGTTTGAGTAATTGCTTTTGGTTGGCGTTTTTTGTCCCTTGTAAAAGTATGGGATAAAGGGAGGTAAACCAACCTACAGTTCTCGATAAATCAAGCTTGCTGCAAAGATCTTCACGACCGTGACCTTCTAAATCCACTAAGGCGCGATCGCAACCGTTCCATTGAGTTATTGTAGCTACAAGGGCTGCAAGGAGGATCTCTTGTACACTGGCACGATAATTAGCAGTTGCTTCAGTTAGTAAAATGCGGGTGCGATCTCGTGATATTTCCACCGATGCAGTAGCTAAGCTGTCTACGGTATTCTTTCCCTTAACTTGGTAATCAACTGGGAGGTCACCACAAGCATGGGAAATTTGATCTTGCCAAAACGAAACATCTGCTTGGATTTCTGAGGAATTAGCGAGTTGTTCTAGGCTAGTTGTCCACTGACGGTAAGAAGAAGTGCGACCAGGTAAAGAAACAGGTTGACCTAGTAAAGCTGATTCATAAGCTCGATCTAAATCTTCGCCCAGAATGCGCCAAGAGACAACATCTACAATTAAATGGTGTGCAAGTAAATAAAGCACATTGCCGTATTCTTGCAGGTTTTTGGCATACAGAAGCCGCAATAAAGGAGGACGATCAAGATTAAAAAGTCCTTGTTCTTCTGCTAGGATCTCTTCAAGTAACTCGTTTTGCCTATTAATAGGACAAAGACCAAAGTCCTCAACCCGCAAAGGAGGATTGACTGTTAGGTCAGTGTAAGATTGTTCCCATACCTCTCCATCCTGACTAAACCTCACTCTGAAAATATCGTGATGGGCGACTACATTTGCTAAAGCTACCTGCAAAGCAGGGAGGTTAAGTGGTTCTTTTACTTCTAGCGCTACAGTTTGGTTCCAATGATGGGGATGGGGTAAGTTCCGCTCGAAAAACCAACGCTGAATAGGTGCGAGGGGAACTTTACCTGTTAAGGGTTCTGATATTGCTACTTGGTTAGTAAGGGAACGAGCAACCTCTGCTAATCTGCTGAGGGTTTTAGCTTCAAAAATATCTCTAGGAGAGATCTCCAATCCGACTTCGCTAGCGCGAGACACTATCTGCAAACTAATAATTGAATCACCACCAATCTCAAAAAAGTTATTTTCTGGATGTACTGCTTCTATTTCCAGAACTTCAGCCCAGATTTGTGCCAGGATCTCCTCGATTTGGCTGTTAAATATTGCTGGTTTAGCAGCAGGTTGTTGGGGTAGCTTCAGTGCTTTTCTGTTTATTTTACCATTGGAAGTTAAAGGCCATTCCTCGACAAAGACAACCATGTTAGGCACCATATACGAGGGTAAAATCTCAGATAGATGGCTTAATATTTCGCTGATGGTCGTCTCTTGACGAGGGAGAACATACGCTACTAATTGCGGTTTTCCTGGTAAGTCTTCTCGCAAAAGGACTACTGCACTATCTAGTTTTTCGTAACCTACCAAAGCTGCTTCAATTTCTCCTAGCTCTATGCGATATCCGCGCAATTTGACCATATCGTCTTGGCGACCTAAAAAGCGAATGTTGCCAAAGCGATCGCGAACCCCCATATCTCCCGTGTAGTAAAGGCGTTCCCCAGCTACTGTAGAGAAAGGGTGGGGAATAAAAGCTGCTGCTGTTAAATCTGGACGGTGACAATAACCTCTAGCTAAGCCAATTCCACCAATATATATTTGTCCAGGTACTCCAGTCGCCACTGGTTCTAAATTAGTGTCCAGGAGGTACATTTGAACGTTAGGCATTGATTTGCCGATGCTGGGTTCTCCAACTAAATTGCTACAATCTGCTATACTGGCACAAACTGTTGCTTCTGTTGGTCCATAAGCGTTAAAAACTCGGCTCTTATTTTCCTTGCTCCAGCGTCGCAACAAATTCCCCGAAGAAGCTTCGCCAGCTAAAATTGTGGTTTTTAACTCTGGTAACTCCTCTGGCTTGATCGCAGTTAGCAGGGATGGTGGTAGGGTTATATGGGTAATTTTCCAGGTGGTTAGAGTTTGCCATAGTTCTGAACTGGGGGAGCGGTTAGCTTGATTTTTCATGTATAGGGTTGCTCCTGCACCTAAAGCCATGAAAATCTCTGAAATTGCTGCATCGAAACTCACCGAAGCGAATTGGTAAATTCGACTTGCTGGGGTTACATCAAAAGTTGCGGTTTGCGATCGCGCCAGATTTTGGATCCCTCCATGAGTTACCATCACCCCTTTTGGTTTACCTGTTGAACCAGAAGTATAAATTATGTAAGCAAGATGGGAGGGAAAGATTGGTAAATTAAGGCGGGCTACTTGTTGAGTCCAGTCAATTTCTGCAAGATTGATCAATCTATCTTCACCTGCTTGGAAAAATGGATCAGTTGCTTGATCGCTTATAAATACTTGTGCTTGACTATCCTGTACAATCCATTTCAAGCGTTCTGGTGGATAACTAGGATCGAGGGGTAAAAATGCTGCTCCGGCTTTTAGAACTCCCAACAACGCGACAATAAAATTAATTGACGAACTGAGATACAATCCCACTACTGATTCGTAGCTAATTCCTCGCTCTCGTAATCGGGAAGCTAGTAGGTTAGAGCGTTGTTCCAATTCTTTGTAAGTGATAGACTCATCCTCAAACACCAGCGCTGTAGCATCTGGGTTAGAGTCTACACGCTCTTCAAAAATTTGATGGGCTGCTTGAAAATCTCCCCATGTGATCTTTTGACTGTTTGCGAGGGCGATCGTTTCCTCTTTCTCTACTGTTGATAACAGCTCGATAGCACCCAGATGAAGGTCAGGATTTTCAGCCAATTGCAAAAGTACACGCTTCAATCGCTCCAACATGGTTTTCGCTGCTGCTGGAGACAAGAATTTAGTTTCAAAATTGAGTCTCAAAATTAACCCATTATCGGGGATAAAAGCTATGGTTAATGGGTAATTGGTTTTCTCGTAAAATTCTATATTGTCTACTTGCAGATCCTTACCTTGGGTTTTTAAGGACTGGTCTATTGGGTAATTCTCAAAAACTAAAATGCTTTCAAATAGAGGTTCCGCAGCAGGAAATCCAATAATTTGATGGATATCTGTTAACTTACTGTGTTCATATTCGCGCATTTGCAGATGGTGCTGCTGAATCTCTTGTAACCAATCACCAACAGTCACCGTGGGATTACAGCGCACTCGTAAGGGTAACGTATTGATAAATAGTCCCACCATATTTTCAATATCACCCAATTCTGGTGGACGTCCAGAAACGGTGACACCAAACAATACATCTTGTCCTGCACCATATTTGTGCAAAATCAGCGCCCAGGCTCCTTGAGCTAAAGTGTTTAGGGTTAATCGCTGTTTTTGCGCCATTTTTTGCAAGCTAGCAAATTCTTCTTCACTGAAATGTAAATCTAATTTTTCATAGGGAAGTTGATTTTCTATTACTTCTGTATCTTTGAGAAAACTAGATAACAAACGTGTTGGTTTATCAATACCTGCAAGATTTTCGCGCCAGAATTGTTTTGTTTGCTGCTCATCCTGGCGTACTAACCACTGGATATAATTGCGGTAAGGAGTCACAGGAGACAGGGAAGGGGAAACTGCTTGGAGTATCGATTGGTAAATAGTCAGGACTTCTTTAAACAAGATTGGTAAAGACCATCCATCCATAAGTATATGATGATGGTTCCATACCCACTGCCAAGTGTTATCATCTAAGCGCATAATGGCAAAACTCATTAAAGGCGCTTGCTCTAACACAAATCCTTGCTTGCGTGTGGTCGTGAGATATTGGTTGAGTTCATCTTCTTGCAATTGAGGGGATAAATGACGCCAGTCATATTCAACGATCCCAAACTCAACGACTCTGTTAACAATTTGCAAAACTTGTTTTTGACCAGACCATACAAAAGCAGTGCGTAGTACAGGATGGCGTTCCACAAGACTTTGCCAAGCTAAATTAAAAGCTGCAACGTCTTTTAATCCAGTGATTTTTCCTGTACCTTGTTCAAAATATAGCCCTTCTTCTGGGGAATACACTGTATGAAACAGCATTCCCTCTTGCATGGGCGAAAGAGGATAAATGTCTTCTAAATGGGGGAACTTGGCTTGTAAAAGGGAGAGGGAAGACTGCTCAATATCAATTAGGGGAAAATCTGAAGGTGTGTATCCTCCTACACCGGGTTCTGTACAATGCGCAAGTATCGCTAGTAGATTTTGTTGAAAGTCTTGCGCCCACTTAATAATAGTTTCTTCACGATGTAAGTGAGAACTGTATAGCCAATCAACTTGGAGCTTGCCATCAATTACAATGGCAAGAGTATCAAGCAAATGAGGGCGTACAGCATTAGGGTCGTGTAAAGATCCGGTATCTTCACTCGGAAGTAACCGAAATAAATCATTTCTTTGCTCATTGTTTCGATTCACCTGACCAAGGTAGTTACAGCTAACATCCCCAACACAGGTAAGAGTTTCTTTATTTTGCAAATATCTTAAAAGACCATACCCCAATCCTCGTCTGGGTACAGCACGCATTTGTTCTTTTACGGTAATGAGCAGCGTGTGAAGATCCTTGCATGATGATAGATCAATACGCAAAGGATAAAGAGCCGTAAACCAACCCAAGGTGTGTGATAGGTGGACGTCATTGCTTAGTTCTTCTCTTCCATGAGCTTCCATTATTATCTGAAGAACTTTGTTATTAGACCAGCTAGAAATTGTCTTGCTCAAAGCTGCAACTAGGAGTTCTTCAGGAGATGTGCGGTAAGCTTTATGAGCTTGTGTGAGGAAATTTTTTGTGTCCGCTTCTGTAAATGTGAGGGTGACGCTTTTTACAGAGGACTCTAAATTATTTGCGTGATAGCGAAACGCTGCTGCCAAGGGCAGATCGTCAAAGTCTAACGGTAATTGAAACTGGGTATCTTGAATCGTCTCCAACCAGAACGCTTGTTCTTGCTGAATAGCTTGAGAGTGAGTAAAAGATTGGAGAAAATAACTCCAGGTTTGAAAAGAACTTGTAGGTGGGGTCAGAGAGTCACCCTTAATTGCATTTGCTAAATCTTCGAGCAGGATGCGCCAAGAAACACCATCAACAATCAAGTGATGAATCACAATAAACAGCCGATAGGGGCGATTTATTCCCAATTGAAACAAAATTGCAGCACCTAATGGCCCTTGGCTCAAATTCAGAGATTGCTGCAAGCGAGTACAATGTTCTTGTATAGCTGTATTCTGTTCATAGTCGCCTAAAGTGGTTAAATCAATAGTTTCCGAAGCAAATCCACAATCATTTTCACAATAAAATTGTTTCCAGCCATCTATTCGTGGCTCAAACCGTAGCCGAAAAATATCATGGTGCAATGCAACGGTTCTAATAGCTGTGAGAATAACTTCAGTATCTAGGGATTCACTAACCTCTAATAGCACTGCTTGGTTCCAGTGGTTGCGGTTGGGAATGTTAAGGTCAAAAAACCATTTTTGAATCGGAACCAGAGGAGTTTCACCGCTAGCTTTTTCAACAACAGACGCTATAGAGTCTAATCTTTTCACCACTAAAGCAAGTTCTTTGACACTCTGTTGCGCAAATATATCTTTTACCGTCATTTCCCAACCTTGACGGCGCATTTCTGTAACCACCTGCAAAGCTAGAATTGAGTCACCCCCCAATTCAAAGTAATTATCTTCAACTCCAATAGCATCAATACTTAAAACTTTCTGCCAAACCTGACAAATTATTTTTTCGGCTGGTGATTGTGGGAGTACTAAGGTAGTTTTAGCAGCACCATAACTCCAATCAGCTACTGGTAGTGCTTTACGATCAACTTTACCTTGAGCCGTCAAAGGTATTTCATCGAGAAACACAAAAGCTGCTGGAATCATGTAGTCTGGCAACAATTGTTTTAAACTAGCTCGTAAGTCGCTAGATTCCAGGGGAACACCGTTAGGAACAATATAGCCAACTAGACGTTTATCATCTTCGCTTTGGGAGTAAGCAATCACTACAGCTTCCGCGACTTGCGGAATTGCTGCTAGTGCAGCTTCTATTTCGCCCAGTTCAATCCGGAAACCCCGTACTTTTACCTGTTGATCACTACGTCCCAAATACTCTAAGTCACCATTTCTTAAACGCCGAGCTAAATCACCAGTACGATAAAGTCTAGCTCCAGGTTTTTTACTAAAAGGATCAGGAACAAAACGTTGTGCTGTTAACTGTAGCTGGTTAAGGTAATTTCTCGATACTCCCATACCGCCAACATAGATCTCTCCTGTAACTCCCAACGGTACTGGTTCAAGTTGTTCGTCTAGTATATATAAGGATAAATCTGGAATCGGGGTTCCAATCACACTCCCGCAATTTTCTACAATATCTTTTAGCTCAATGGGACGATAAGTAACGTGTACAGTAGTTTCTGTAATCCCGTACATATTAATCAAGCGCGGGGAGCAATCTCCGTACTGTTCTACCCAAGGACGTAAACTTTGCAAATTTAAGGCTTCTCCACCAAAAATTACTGCTCGCAAAGCTAATTGATTGGTCGTTTCTTGTTGAACACGAATTAATTGGCGAAAAGCAGAAGGTGTTTGGTTGAGTACTGTTACATTGTTAGAATACAGCAATTCGTAGAATTTTTGAGGATCTCGACTTACCAAGTAGGGGACAATGACAAGCCTTCCGCCAAACAATAAAGCTCCCCAAATTTCCCAAACAGAAAAGTCAAAAGCAATGGAGTGGAAATTAGTCCAGACATCATTTGCACTGAAATGATACCAAAACTCGGTGGCTGTAAACAAACGAACAACATTTCTATGCTCAACTAGAACTCCCTTTGGTCTTCCAGTAGAACCAGAAGTGTAGATTGTATAAGCTAAATTCTCTGGAGAGATCTCTATATCAAGGTTCTCTTGACTACATTGCTCAATTGCGTCCCAATCTGTATCTAAACAAACCACGCGCGCTTGGCTTTGTGGCAAAGATTCGAGCAAAGACTGCTGAGTTAACAACACCTTAACACCCGAATCAACTAACATATGATTCAATCGTTCTGGAGGATAATTGGGGTCAAGGGGTACATACGCACCACCAGCCTTAAGTATACCTAGTAGTCCAACGACCATCTCAATAGAGCGTTCCACACATATACCCACCAGCACCTCTGGTTCCACTGCTAAATCTTGCAGGTAATGCGCTAGTTGGTTGGCTCTGTGATTTAATTGCTGGTAAGTTAACTGCTCTTCCTCAAACACCACTGCTATAGCATTTGGCGTGTTTTTGACTTGCTGCTCAAATAACTGATGAATACAGTTATTAGTTGGATATTCCTTTCCGGTGTGGTTCCACGCAGTCAACAATTGATGGCGTTCTGGTAGACTGACCAGGGGTAATTGATCTACAGGTAGCTGAGGATTGTGCGCGATCGCATTCAACAAGTTGTGAAAATGACCCGCCATCTGCTCAATAGTCGATTGCTCAAATAAGTCGGTGTTGTACTCCCATTCACCCATCAATCCCTGGTCAGTTTCGGCGATCGACAGCGTTAAATCAAACTTGGCAGTTGTGTTTTCTTGCTCTAACTTACTTAAAGTCAGACCAGGTAACTCTACCTTAGTAGTTGGTGCATTTTGTAACACAAACATTACTTGGAACAAGGGAGAATGGCTTAAAGAACGCTGTGGTTGTAATGCTTCTACTACTTGTTCAAAAGGTATATCCTGATGTTGATAAGCTTTGAGAGTGGTTTTCCTAACTTGTGCAAGTATGCTCTCAAAACTAGGATTATCTTCAAAACAGGTTCTTAACACCAAGGTATTCACAAAAAAGCCGATCAATGGCTCAATTTCTTTACGGTTACGATTGGCAATAGGAGAACCAATTAAAATATCTGATTGACCACTGTAACGATATAGCAAGGTGCTAAACGCTGCCAGCAGGGTCATAAATAGGGTAGTATTTGACTTGCGAGACAGAGTTTGCAGCTTTTGGGTTAGAGCGGTATTTAAAGTAAAACATTGAGTAGAACCTCGGTAAGTTTGTACACTTGGACGAGGGTGATCAGTCGGTAATTGTAAGACTTCCGGCGCACCTAATAAATTCTCTTTCCAATAATTAAGTTCAGTTTCTAAAAAGGAGCCACTTAACTGTTGTCTTTGCCAAACTGCAAAATCTGCATACTGAATAGGTAATTCTGATAGGGGTGATTGTTCTGCTACACAAAAAGCTTGATATAAACCGGATAATTCTTTCGTGAAGATTTCAATTGACCAACCATCAGAAATAATGTGGTGCATTGTCAGCAACAATGCATATTCTGTGGTATCCAGCTGCAATAAAACACACCTGAGAAATGGTGCTACCTCTAGATCAAAGGGGGTAGTTGCTTCTTGTTGTGCTAACTGTTGTACAACAGTTTGACGTTCTTTTTCTGGGTGTTGCTGTAAGTCTACAAAATTTATGTTTATAGTGGCTTCTGGATGAATAATTTGTGTTGGTAGACCATTCACAGTTTGGATACTAGTGCGTAGTACTTCGTGGCGGCGTACTATTTCTGATAATGCTTGTTGTAGAACTTGTAAGTTGAGGTTACCTTGTAAAAGAAATGCACCAGACGTACTGTAAAAGGGGTTTTTTGTTTCTAGTTGCTCTAAAAACCATAACCTTTGCTGGGCAAAGGACAAAGGCGCTAAATCACGGTTGCTTCTTTTGGGAATTTCTTCGTATTTCTGAGTATTAGTATTCTTATTATTCTTATTTTTGAGTTTCAGTTCTAATAAAGCTCGTTTTTCTGGCGAAAGATTAATAATTTTTTTATTAAAATTACTCATAATTAATAATAAAATATTTTCTTCATACAAAGATACCTTAGCTGGTACTATCCCAATTTTTACACCATACTACGAGCATCTCGCTCACCTCATCTGTTTAGTAAACAAGATACTCATTGAGATTTGCAGTTACATATTAACCAGAAATATACAGAAATTACTATTGAGTGTTTTTAGAGATATGCTGGATTTTTTTTCGATATAACAGTCCTAAATGATTTATGAAAAATCTTACGTGGTGTGGGCAGTACTTCAGGGCAAACGCACCTTAAACTGGCACAACAAGGATTGAATTTTTAGTAAATATATGTTAATTCTCCCTTGATTGATTTTGCTCATCTAGGACTAGCCCTTTCAAGGTAACTAACCAAGACACGTTGTTTCAGGGCGATCATCCTAACTTCCGTCTTGAAAAATTCAACATTTTGACGGTTGAAATGACTGTTCCCACATGTCCCGAAAAATGGGCTTTGAGTCATTGGTTACCTCCATAGCTGAAATAAATAAACGAGGATTGCTCATATTTTAGTTGACAAACATGAACAAAACTCATATTATGGAAATATGAGCGATGCTCACATAAAACAGCAACTTATGGAGTACCTGAAAATGAGCAAAGATTTACTGACCCTACCCCATCCCAATCCTGTAACCGCCCTAGAAGAATACATCTGCGATCGCTTGGGATTTCTGCAACGCTGTACCCAAGACTATGAAGGCATCGTACCTTTGAAACTTGGCGATGAATGGTTTTGTCTGTTGACTAATCCCGACTACATCACTCAAGTGTTAAAAGACCGGATGTTGTTTATCAAAGCCAAAGATGTACAACAACTAAGTGTTTTTTTAGGCAATGGCTTGTTGAACAGTGAGGGCGATTTTTGGTTGCGGCAAAGACGACTGTCCCAACCCGTCTTCCATCAGGAGCAAATTAACAGCTATGCTGCGGTGATGGTGGACTACACCCAACGAATGTTGGAAACTTGGCAGGATGGACAGGTGCATGATGTGCATGATGCTATGATGCGCTTGACGCTTAACATTGTGATGAAAACGCTCTTTAACCAGGATGTACAGGATACGGCAGCAGAAAACATTGCCCATACCCTAGATGTAGCCATGAGCTGGGTTGAATATCAAGAAGCGACGAATGTGAAGTTGGCATTGACGGAAATTGGGGAAGTACATTCGCTAAGTGCAGATATGCCTTCCGAGGATGAGGATATGGATCGACGCTATCGAGATGCGATCACTCTGCTCGATGAAACAGTGTATGGCATCATTAAACATCGCCGTGCCAGTGGAACAACAGGCAAAGATTTATTGGGAATGCTCATGCAAGTCGAAGATGCAGATGATGGCAGCCGTATGAGCGATAAACAATTGCGAGATGAAGCCGCAACATTAATTTTGGCAGGACATGAAACGACCGCCAACGCCCTATCTTGGACATGGATGCTATTAGCTCAACATCCCCATGTACAGAAAAAACTCAGTGCAGAACTGCAAACAGTTTTGAACGGACGGACCCCAACCCTGGCTGATTTACCCCAGTTAACCTACACCAATTGGGTGATAAAAGAATCTATGCGGTTGTACCCACCTGCTACCGATGTCTCACGAGAGGCAACCCAAGATTGCGAAATTGGTGGCTATTTTATTCCCAAAGGGACAACCTTAATTGCTAGTCAATGGGCTATGCACCGGAACTCGCGTTACTTTTCCGAACCAGAATTGTTTCAGCCAGAACGCTGGGCTAATGACCTGGAAAAAGAGTTACCCCGTGGTGTGTATTTCCCCTTCGGTGATGGACCTCGTGTCTGTATTGGTAAAAGTTTTGCTATCATGGAGGCGGTATTGTTGCTGGCTACCATCGCCCAAAAATTCCAAATGGATCTCGTTGCTGACCAGAACATCGAACTTCAGCCCTCGATTACCCTCCGAGCAAGATATGGCATTCAAGTTGTCTTGAAAGCAGCCTTATAGTTGGGTTTTGTGATGGATTGGGATCACCCTTGCTCACTTCCCACCACTAGGGAGTGTCTCGCTCCCACTACAAAATATTCCCCTTTGGTATTGGCTGTTGCTTTTATTTTCACCAGAGCCTAGTCTTGTAGCGGAGATTAAATAATGAATGAATTAATAGAGCAAGATACAATTATTCAAACCAATCAAAATAATTCCGAAAGCATTCTGTCTTTGGCGCGCTTGAGTGATTGTATTTTTGCTTTTGCAATGGCTTTAATGGTAATTGCGTTTGACTTACCACAAGATGCCAAAATAATGACCGATGGTGATATCAATGCGTTTCTATTTAGTCAGTTAAAACCATTAGGAACTTATGCTATCACTTTTGTGCTAGTTGGGAATTATTGGATTTCCCATTCCCAGCAATTAAAATATTTGCGGAGAACCGATAAAAACCATTTGTGGATTTCTGTTGTATATTTAATGGGCTTGTTTTTAGTGCCTTTATCTAATGATTTAGTTATGACATTTCCACAAAATTTTCTCGTAAAAGTGTGGTTTAGTTTGAATATTGCTGCTATCGGATTTGTTTGTTGGATAAGCTGGTGGTATGCAACAGGCGATCGCAAGTTAGTAGATAGTGATTTGGATGATGAGACAATTAGCTCAATGAAAATCAAAACCTTAATTGAACCGATATGTGCCTTGATTTCCATTGGGATCGCATATATTAACCAAGATTTATGGGACTATTTTTGGGTTTTTCTCTTCTTTGCCTATTCTCCGTTGGAAAAATCTTTGAACAAATTCGGTGTATTGTTTCGATAAAAGATAAATAACCAAGATAAGCAGTTAATTTTTTCTCACCGAATTCTCATCTAGTCACTTGCTAGATGAGAAGTAACTTTGCAGGTAACTTAAGGTGAAACGCTTCATTTCTGCTACCAGACGTTGACGAAACGGTTGTTCCTGACTGAGGGAAAGCCACATTAAAGTACTGATCGCTTTTGTTAACACAAAGGCGATTGCTTCATAGTCAGCTGTCTCTAACCCTGGTTCCCTTTGCGCAAGTAAGGTTGCCAAATCTCGGATGAGTTGGGCATCAGCAACATCTTCGACCGCTTTTAATTCAGGTATCTCACCCTGAAGTTGCATAAAAATAGCGAAATAACCAGGATTTTCAGAGAAATGCTGCTGCGTAATGTCGATGAACTGGTCAACAAGGATAGATAAGGGCAGTTCCACCAGATCAGGATTATCAAGTACTGCCAGTCGTTGATGTAGACGTTCCTCATGGCGAGCAGCCAAAGCCTGCATGATCGCTGTCTTGTCTGGGAAGAACTGGTAGAGTGACCCGATCGGTATTTGAGCACGAGCGGCGATCGCGTTGGTTGTGGTAGCGTCATAGCCCTGAGCAATAAAAAGTTCTTCTGCCACATCAATAATTCGGTAGACTCGCTCCTGACTGCGAGCTTGTCGTGGTTTTCGGCGCATTCCACCTATGCTTGATGAGCTTTGAGTCATAGGTTACCTCGATATTGTTTGCTGATAAGTGAGTGATACTCATATATTAACGCACTTCACTCTTTGATTCACTCTGGATAGAGAAAAACAATTGTGTATCCAAACTGGGCGCTGTTGCTCTGTCTGTAATGCGCGATACACAATTGTTCTAGTTCCCCGATAGATCTCCTCGACAACGGTATAGCCCACGTAGGGGCGCAAGCATGAGCACCCCTACAAATGGTGCTATTCATTTACGTCAAAACTCAGTTTATGACCGTGCAAAGTATAGCTGCTTTTCTTGAGATAAGATTTTTTGTACCTCTTCCTCTGAGAGATCGTCCAACTCAGCTAAAACTTGATCGATATCTTCGTCCTGTGTGCTTTGAAGCTGTAATTCAGTGATAGCTTCAGCGAATTCCACAACACTTGGTGTTTCAAAAATTTGCGGAAGGGGTAGTTCAACAGAGAACACTTGCCTTACACGAGATGTAACCTGGGTTGCAAGTAAAGAATGTCCTCCCAATTCAAAGAAGTTATCGTGGATACTGACATTTTCTACACCTAAAACAGAAGCGAAGATATTAGCTATCATTTCTTCATTTGGTGTGCGTGGTGCGATGTATTCTCTAACTCGTAGAATATCACCATCAGGTGCAGGTAGGGCTTTTTTATCTATTTTGCCATTAGGTGTTAGGGGTAAACTATCTAGGATTACAAAACTACTAGGCACCATGTAGTCTGGTACCTTCGAGGAAATAAATTCACGTAGTTCTGTCGTGTTAAGTGATTTATCTGAGGTAACTACATAAGCAACTAGGCGTTTGTTACCAGGAAGATCTTCTCGAAGAATAACTACAGCCTGTTCGATTTCGGTGTGGATATTTAAAGCTGCTTCGATCTCTCCCAGTTCAATCCGGAACCCACGGATTTTAACCTGATTGTCAATACGCCCCAAGTATTCAATATTCCCATCAGGCAAATATCGTGCCAAATCCCCAGTTTTATAAAGCCTAAAATCCCCCTTACTCCTCTGCTCCCTGCTCCCCAACTTTTGACTTTTGACTTTTGACTTTTGACTTCCCCACAAGGGCTGCTCCTGTGCTCCTGTGCTCCCTCTAAAGGGATTTTGGATAAATTTTTCTCGCGTCAATTCTGGGCTATTGTGGTAGCCTCTGGCTAAACCATCACCTCCGATGTACAATTCTCCTGAAACACCAATTGGTAATGGTTGGAGATCTTTATCTAAAATGTATACTTGGGTGTTGATAATAGGGCGACCGATAACTGGCTGACTGTGAGTAGTTTGCAATTGACAAAGTATAGTATCAACAGTGCATTCTGTTGGCCCATAAAGGTTGTAAAAATTAATACTGTTTGCCTCAGTTAAAGTTTGCCAAAGAGCAGGAGAAATCGCTTCTCCTCCTACCAAGAAGTATTTAGGTACATTATTGCTCAAAAGTAATCCAGCAGATATCAACAGTTCCATCTGTGATGGAGTGCAATCAAATACATCGATTTTGTGTTCTTGCAGGTAGGATAATAAGGCATCTCCATCAAATCTCACCATTGTTGGTATGATATTAAGAGTATGACCGTCAAGTAATTGAACCAACTGTTGTACAGAAGCATCAAAACTGAAAGAAGCATTTAAGCTAATTCGCAATGGTGAATCTTGAATTTGAGCATAAATAGCTTTATGAAGACCCTCTGCAAGATTTAAAACTGAGCGATGTTCAATTGCAACTCCTTTAGGTTTTCCAGTAGAACCAGAGGTGTATATCACGTAAGCCAAATTCTCGGCTTTTACTCCAGAGCTAAGATTATCGGTGCTGTGTTGGGAGATTTCACCCCAGTCTGTATCTAGATAAACCACCTGTGCTTGGTTTTCTGGTAAAGATTTTAGCAAAGACTGTTGAGTCAATAGCACGTTAACGCCTGAATCCGTGAGCATATAACTCAAGCGTTTCTGAGGATAATTCGGGTCTAGAGGTACATATGCACCCCCTGCTTTAAGTATCCCTAGCAGTCCTACCACCATCTCAATAGAACGTTCGACACAAATACCGACTAATTGCTCTGCTTTTACACCAAGGCTTTGCAGGTAACGTGCTATTTGGTTTGCTCTTTGATTTAATTGATAATAGCTTAACTGCTGGTTTTGAAACACTACTGCTACAGCTTCGGGTGTTTTTTCTACCTGCTCTTCAAACAACTGATGGATAGACTTATCTTTGGGGTAATCGTAACTCGTATCATTGAAGTTAACTAGAATTTTCTCTCGGTGACTATTGCTGATTATTCCCAGTTTTTCAATTGATTTTTCAGGATTATCCAGAATACTAGATAATAAAGTCTGGAATTGTTCCGCTATGCATTGAATAGAATCTTCATGAAACAAGTTTGCATCGTAATATAATTGCGTGATTATATCATGCTCATTCTGAGTTAAACTAAGTTTAACTTTAAATTTATCAAAACAGATATCGCGCTTGATGATGGAGAAACAAATATCATTTGTAATATATTTGTTGTGTTTAGTAAAATCAAAAGCAAACGGGACAAAAGCACTATTTATATAAATTTTGCTCTCATCAAGGATTGATTCCCAGCTAAAATATTCTTGCCAGGTATGAATATTATTTAATTCCAACTGTATCTGTTTTATAACATCATGGAAAAATACACCTTCTTGCAAACTAGACTTGAGTGGTAAATATTTAGCTAATAAACCAATAGAATCCTGTAGATCTTCGTACTTTCTATTTTCACAACTAACTCCGATAAATACTTCTGGTTTTTGAGTTAGACGCCAGAGAAGTATCTGCCAGGAAGCTAGAAAAAATAGATCAATTGAAATTTTATTTTTTTGAATAAATTCCGAAATTTGCTCTACTTGACTAGGGGGAAGAGTAGAACTTAAATAACGAGGGTTAAAAACACTTTCCTGAGTAAATTGGGTTTCAAAAGGTAGCTTTATACTTAAAAAATCAGTAATATTATATTTACGCCAGTAACCTTTTGCAAGGATTATCTCTTGTTCTTCGTCATTAGAAATTTGATTTTGCCACTCAGAGATATCGACATATTGTAGTACTTCATTATAGAATTCCTTACCTTGAGTGTAAGCACTATAAGATTGGCTAATTTTGAGTATTAAATTATCCAGTCCTTTGATATCAACGTATAGTGCAGGAAGGTTGACTAATAAGACAGAATCTTCCTCTGAAAGAGTGATTAAGGTAGAATGAAAAAGTGAGTTTTGTGAAAAATCAAAGGGTAACTCATTATATTGCTTCCATAACAATTTTATTTGAGTTACCTGAGCTTCTAAATCCATTCCCGTGTAATCATGCACACTGAAATTGAAATTACAATCAGAAGCAATAACCTGTAATGGTAAAGTCATTCCAGGTACAGAATTAAAAGTAGTGTGGAGAATTTCGTGGCTGGAGATTAGTTGCGCGATCGCAGCTTTTAAAGTACTTGGCTCGATCTTACCTTTGATTTGTACAGCACACTGAGCACGGTAGGGAAGATCTGACGAAGAACTTTGTAATTTCCAAAGGTGTTTTTGTTGCGGTGATAGTTCAAAACCCTCTATCATTTCCATCTTTGTTCTCCTCTATTATGAAAAATTTGAAATTGTAGATATTAAAAAAGAATTTAGGACTTTGATCTCAATTCTGAATTCTGAATTCTGACTTCTGAACGCCACATGCTTTATGCCGGGAAACTCCGAAGTTTGCCCGGAGGGAAACCCTCCTTGCAACTTCTCTCCGTCCACCGCAGTGGCTCCTCCTGAGTTCTTTCTGCTAACGGTTCACTCATGGCTAGAAAAACTTGGCGTTCTCCTTTGTAAGATTCTCTTCCGTGTGCAATGGACATATTGTCAAGCATGAGAATATCCCCTTCCTGCCAGGGAAAAGTTACTTTTTCTTGTTGATAAGCTTGGTTAATATGTTGAATTACATCTGGCGCGATCGCACTGCCATCTCCGTAATAAGTATTGTATGGAACTGTATGTTCATCAAACTCGGAGAGTAAATTTGTGTGGTGAAAGAAAGCAACGTGATTAAACCACATTGGTTCGCCAGTTTGGGGGTGATAATGAACCGCCTCACGAATTTGGCGAGTTTGTAACCGCGAGCCTCCTTTCCAAGAAAAATCAATTGAATTCTCTCGGCAGTATGCCTCTACTTTGGCTTTATCATCAGTCTGGAACACTTCTTGCCACGGTAAACCAAAGCCATCGTTATAGTTGCGAACTAGCATCCATTTCTTTTCAATAAATTCATTTCGAACTTTCTCGTCAATTCGCTGATAAGCTTTCCGCGCGTCAGCAATCGGAGTTTCGCCACCGTAGGGAGCAACTTTTAGAGAACAAAAATAAAGTTTCAATGGGTATTTAATTGTATAAGTTAACTCATGATGAAGTAATATCGGATATTCGGCTGGATAAACTGTAGATGTGTAAATTTGTCCTGCTACTGCTGTCCGAGGGGAACTGCGGTCTACGTATGTGAGCAATTCTCCATCAGAACTAGCCTTGACAAAGTCTTGAAATTGTTGCGTTGTTTTAACCTTAAAGCCTCTGAATAATAACGCTCGATGTTGTAAGAACAAAGTTTTCACCAAGCCTTGATTATTCTGAGTCCATTCTGTAATATCTAATCCATCAATTAGAGGTTGAATAACAAAGGGAATTGTTTGTTGAGAAGAAATAAAACCAGTTTGAATTAGTTTTACCGAAGATAAATTAACAGCCCGGCGCTGTACATTTCTCAAACTTGAAAACTTAGATATTCCCAGTTGTGTATTTTTTTCTTTCATTGTTCAAAATAAAATGAGAGTTATTCACACCTTTGTGTGAATCTAATTGATAGCTTCAGTTAACAACGCTTTCTACTTTAATTAAGTTACGCTTAATTTGTTTTAATTTTTTTAGAGATTGTTTTGACAATTCTTGTTTTTCTGATTCTTTAATTAAAGTTAATTCACTAACAGTCCGTTGAGGATTTTCCGCGATTCCTGAGAAAATAGTTTGCAAATACTTTGATATTGATACTATTGTGTTTCCTTCAAAATGATAAGTATCGTAATCAATCTCAATCAAGATTTCATCTCTAGGTACTGCAAGTACAGTTAGTGGATAATTATTTTGCCCCACACTCTCTATATTGCTTGTTTCTAGCACACTATTTTTACCTAACAAAGAAGTATCAATTGGATAATTCTGAAATCCTACAAGACTCTGAAATAAAGGCGTTCCTGATGGTAGTTCGCTCACTGATTGAATCTCAAATAGGGGAGTGTAAGAGTACTCCTGTAATTCGACAATTGACTGTTGTATTTGTTTGAGCCAAGGTATTATTTGCTGCTGTGGTGATATTTGCAAACGTAATGGAAGGGAATTTATCAGCAATCCTACCATATTTTCTACCCCAGGCAAACTGCCAGTTCTACCAGAAACACTCACACCAAATACTACATCTTGTTCACCACTGTAATGACTTAATAGTAAACCCCATGCACCTTGCACTATACTCGATAAAGTCACACGATGCTGTTTTGCTATGGATTGTAACTGGCGGCTGATTTCAGCAGATAAACGTAATTCAAGTTTTTTGTAATCCGATGGTTGTCGTTGTTTTTCAGATTTAGCTCTATGTACTATTAGGGAAGTGGGAGCTTTAAAACCTCGCAAAGTTTGCTGCCAAAACTCGATAGCAGCTTTTTTGTCTTGAGAATGCAACCAAGTAATATAATCCTGATAAGGAGATGGTGTTGGCAAATAAAGAGTTTTACCACTCGCTGAGGCTTCGTAAAAACTGAGAACTTCTTTAAGGAGAATTGACAAACACCATCCATCAATAAGAATGTGATGATGGTTCCAGATGAATGTGCAACTGTCTTCACTTAGTTGAATTAACGTACACTTCATCAATGGTGCTTGGTTTAAATTAAACCCAGTTTTTCTTTGTGCATCCAAAAACTCTTTTAATTTCTGTTGCTGCTCCGTTAGAGATATTCCTCTCCAATCAAGATTGTTCCAAGATAAATCAACATGTTTTAGCACTATTTGTAGTGGGGTTTGTTGATTTTCCCACACAAAGAATGTACGTAACGCTGAATGCCTATCTAAAACTTTTTTCCAAGCATTTTTAAAAGCAGTAAAATCAATATTACCCTTAATACTAAAACTTATCCTTTCACTATAGACTCCGCTTTCAGGAGAATAAAGGCTATGGAACAACATCCCTTGCTGCACAGGAGAAAGAGGATAAATTGATTCAATATTTTTAGGGTTGAATTCATTCAATAACTCATCCAGTTCTTTTTGAGTCAGCTTTGCTAATGAGAAGTCACTAGGTGTACATCCAAAACTATCTTCCGAATGACAGTGTTCTATTATTGTTCTGACTTTTTCAACATAGCTACATGCTAATTTTTCTACCGTAGTACGAGTATGAAGATTACTACTGTAAGTCCAATCAATTTGTAGTTCACCTTCTACCACTAGGGCATCAATCTCTAACAAATAGCTACGAATTTGCTTTGAACTATTGTGATCACCGGTCGATTCTGACGTGAAATTCCAACCAGTTGCAGATTGTATTTGGTCAAATTGACCTAAGTAGTTAAAACAAATTTCTGGAGTAGGAATTGTCTGTAGTTGTTCACTAATGGTAATCTCTTCACACAAATAACGTAATATTCCGTAACCGATACCCCTATTAGGAATTCCTCGTAACTTTTCTTTAATTGACTTGATAACTGATGCAAGTTGATCTACTTCTGGTAGTTGTAATAAGACTGGAAACAAACTGGTGAACCAACCTACTGTCCGAGATAAGTCTACATCTGTAAAGAGTTCTTCTCTACCATGTCCTTCTAAGTCAATTACTAATGCTGCATTACCCGTCCATTCAGCCAATGAAAGTGCTAATGCAGTTAGTAGTATATCATTTATTTGTGTGTTGTAAGCCTCATTGATTGACCCCAGGAGAGCTTGAGTTTCTTCGACACTCAATTTTACTGACACAGAAGCTGCACTACCAACAGTATTTTCTTGTTCAGTGTGAGCGTAATCTAACGGTAGTTGTGTTGTTAATGACCACGGTTGGTTTACCCAATATCCTAACTCTTGTTTGATAATGTCTGATTGTGCATATTCTTTTAATTTTTTTGCCCAATCAATAAATGCTGTCGTTTTAGCAGCTAGTTGTATTGGTTGTTGAGTAATGAGTTGTTGATAAATTTGTTCTAGATCTGATAATAAAATTCGCCAACTCACACCGTCTACTGCTAGGTGATGAATAATAATGAGTAGACGTGCATCACATTCTCTACCCAAGTTAAACATCACCACTTGCATCAAGGAACCATCTGACAAGTTTAAACGAGCTTGAAATTCTGTGGCTATTTTTTCTAAGGCTTGTGGTTGCTCTAGCGTAGGAGTTGATGATAAGTCTATTACGGTGAATGGTACACCATCATCTGGGGTATGGTTTACTTGTTTGTACTCAGATGCAACTGATGTGAATCGTAGACGTAGAGCATCGTGATGCTCTAGCAATTTTTTCAAGGCTGTTTTGATTAATTCAGGTTGCAAATGATTGGGAACCTGCAATAACACTGACTGGTTATAATGGTGTGCTTCTTGCATGTTTTGTGCAAAAAACCACTGTTGAATTGGCGTTAGAGGAGCAGAGCCAGTCACTATTCCTTGTTGACCAGTGACAGTTAGTGTTGTATTCGCAACTTTGGCTAGTTGGGCGATAGTTTGATGTTGGAATATTTGTTTGGGGGTAATTTGTATTCCTGAGCTTCTAGCACGAGAAACTACTTGAATGCTGAGGATAGAATCGCCACCAATTTCAAAGAAGTTATCGTGGATACTGACTTTTTCTTTGAGTAGCAGTTCTTCCCAAATTTTGGTTAATTTTTGTTCTATTTCTGTACCTGGTGCTACGTATTCCTGTTCTCGGTCAATTTCTCCGTCAGGTGCTGGTAGTGCTTTGCGATCTATTTTGCCGTTAGCTGTTAAAGGTAGGGAGTCTACAATAACAAACGCACTAGGCATCATGTATTGTGGTAGTTTCGATGTGAGAAACTCACGTAGTTGGTTGCTGGTGAGCGATCGCTCTATCGTGTCTACATAAGCAACTAAGCGTTTATTTCCTGGAATATCTTCTCTGACAATAACTACAGCTTGTTGGATTTGGGGGTGGTTGTGAAGAACTGCTTCGATTTCCGTTAATTCAATACGGAAACCACGAATCTTCACTTGGTTATCGACGCGACCGAGAAATTCAATATTACCATCAGGCAAATATCGTGCCAAATCCCCAGTTTTATAAAGCCGCTCAGAAGAAACCAAGGGCAAAAAGTGCTGCAATTTCCCCCCTGCTCCCTTGCTCCCCTGCTCCCCTGCTCCCCTGCTCGCTCTCAACGGATTTGGGATAAATTTTTCTTTTGTCAACTCAGGGAGATTCAGATACCCCCGCGCTAACCCCGCCCCGCCAATGTACAAATCTCCTGGAACGCCAATAGGTACTGGTTCTAAATGTGTATCCAGAATGTAGATTTCTGTGTTGCTAAAGGGTCTACCAATTGGGACTAAACAATCTGATGGTAGGTTAAGTGCTGTGCTTTCAAAATAGCAACTGTCAATAGTGCTTTCGCTCACACCATACGAGTTAATGACACGAGTGCTTGAAGTACACAATTTCTGCAACTGTTTATACTCTTCTATATACCAGCTATCTGAACCTACTGATAATACTCTTAGAAAGTCTAGGTTCTGCCCGGTTGTTTCCAGATATCTCATTAAGTTCCTAATTACAGCCGGTACAAAATCGCCACAATCTACTTTCTCTTTTTGCATTAGCTCATAAAGCTTTTCTGGCATTAATAATAATTCTCTGGGACAAAGTACTAACTTTCCTCCAGAACACAACGCACGCACGATATCTCCGGTAAAGACGTCAAACGAGAAGCTTGCCATTTGTAGATAGCTGCTAGTGTGGCTCTGCAACTGATAAGCTTCTTCCCAACCCCAGTAAACATTTACCAAACTCTTATGACAAATCATCACTCCTTTGGGTTTTCCTGTAGAACCTGATGTGTAAATTACATAGGCTAAATTGTTAGCCTGCACATCACTAACAGGATTATCTTCAGACTCTTGAGATATGACTTGCCATTGTGTATCTAAATTAACTATCTTTACTGAATATTCTCTAAGCCTAGACTGCAACTTCTGTTGAGTCAATACTATCGATGCCTGAGAATCATTTAACATCTCCCTCAGACGTTCCTCTGGATAAGCCGGGTCAAGGGGTATATATGCACCACCCGCCTTGAGAATCGCTAATAAACCGACTACCATTTCAATCGAACGTTCCACAAAAACGCCCACTAATACTTCAGGTTCCACACCTAAGCTTTGGAGATAGTGAGCTAACTGATTAGCGCGGGTATTCAATTCGTGATAAGTAACTTGCTCATCCTCAAAAACCACCGCTATAGCATTGGGGGTGGACTCCACCTGGGCTTCAAATAGCTTATGGATGCACTCCTCCTGAGAATACTTGACTGTCGTATTATTCCATTCTCGTAACAGTTGATAACGTTCTTGCTCGCTTAACAACGGTAGAGTGGTTACATTTTGTTGGGGGTTGTGGAGAATTGCTTGCAATACAGCACAGAAATGACCTATCCATCGCTGTATGGTGGCTTCCTGAAATAAGTCCTTATTATAATCAGCCTCTAATACTAAGTGTGTCTTGAGATCAATCACGTTAAACTCAAGATCATAATGATTGAAATCTAAAGGTCGTGGGAGCAGCTTTATCTCTAAATCCCCCATTGGCGCAGTAGGAAGCGGTGGTTCTAGGTTAAAGGTTACAGACACTAAAGGCGGACGACTGCGATCGCTCCCCAGATCAAGTTGATTTAAAAGTTCTGCAAAAGGATAGTCCTGATGCTCGTAGGCATCAAGCAACTTAGTGCGAACACGAGCTAAAAACTCTTGGGCTGTGATGTTTTCAGGTTCTAGTAAACTTTGAATGGGTAATAAATGGGAGGCGTGACCAACCATTGTTTGACTTCCAGCAAGCGATCGCCCACTAGTCGGAATTCCAACCACAAGCTCATTTTGTCCAGTAAGGCGATGGAGTAGGATCAGATAACCTGTTAGCAAAGTCATGAACAAAGTACATCTTTGCTCCTGGCTGAATGATCGCAACTCTTGGCAAAAGTTTGGGTCAAGTTCTAAGTGCTGGCGTCCAGCTCTATAGGTTTTGACAGGAGGACGAATTTGATCTGTTGGTAACTCCAGTACTGGCGGCTCTGTTGCGAACTGCTCTAGCCAAAAAGACTTGTGTGCTGCCATAGCCTCAGTTTGGCTTTGCTGGTTTTGCCAGGTTAAAAACTCTCTAAACTGTAGAGGTGACTTAAAAGAAGTTACTAAACCCGTGCAGAGATCAGTATAGAATAAGCTAATTTCCTGCAAAATATTTTCTGCAGACCACCCGTCTACCACAATGTGATGAGCAACAATTACAAGAACATGGCGTTGAGGTGCAAGCTTGAGTACCTGAATACGGAGTAAAGGGGCAATTGTTAGATCCAGAGGTTGACAATTTATTTCTCTTAGCCATGTACTTAGTTGTACCTGCTGGTCATTTTCTGCTTTCGCCAACTGGGAAGAGTGATCAATTAAAGGTACTTCCAACCTGACACTGGGTAAAATTTCCTGCCATTCCCCTTGAGGATCGATCACAGTTCGTAGAGCTTCATGACGGTTCACAACTTGCTGGATAGCCTGCCTGAGAAACTCTAGCGTTAGTTGACCTCGTAACTCCATGTAAGCGCTACTATGGTAAGCAACTGATCCTGCTTCTGAAATTTGAGCTAAAAACCACAGTTGCTTTTGTGCTTCACTGAGGGGAATTCTAATGGGCGTGGTATCTGAAGAATTTACAGGGTTAATAAAATTTGACAAAAGTGGTCGTTGATTGATGCTGGGAGTTTGACTGAACCGTGACCAATTTATTGGTATAATACCAACTTGAGCAATTGTACTCTTCAGTAATTGTTCCAATACCCGAAAGCCTTGCTCAGGAGCAATTAACTGAATACCAGCCTCTTGCCAGCGCTGATTAAGATAGTCTTTCCAAAGTTGCTGAAGACGAGAATTAAAATGGCTGGTCACTTTAGCTTCACTCCAGCCTCCCCAGTTCAAGCTTAATCCTGGTAATCCTTTAGCCCGGCGGTAGTGTATTAAAGCATCAATAAAAGCGTTAGCAGCCCCATAGTTACTTTGACCGGGAGATCCTAACAAAGCTACGATTGACGAAAAGACCACAAAGTGATCAAGGGGTATGTCTTGGGTCAATGTATGTAGATTCCAGGTACCTAAAACCTTAGGATCTAAAACAGTCTTAAACTGCTGCCAGGTTTGCTGCGTCAACCCTTTATCATCAATAACTCCTGCGAGGTGGAAAATATTACGAAGCTCTGGAAAGTTGCTTTCTTGCTGTTTATTTTTTATTTGAGCTAATAACCCGGATACTTCAGTAGCATTAGTTACATCTGCTTGCGCTACTTTAATATTTATTCCCGCCTTTTCTAATTCGTCTATGGTTTGCTGAACCTCTGGTGAAGGCGCTTGACGTCCACACAGAACCAGATGTTTAACTCCTTGAGACACGAGCCATTGAGCCAACTTAATGCCTAAAACGCCCAATCCTCCAGTAATTAAACAAGTTCCTACCAATTCCCTACTAGGATTTGACTTAATCAAGCTATTACCAAAATCTGAGGCGCGAATGACTTCATCAGCAGTTGAATAGCGAGCTAAACGAGGGACATAGCGCTCTCCCTGATGTAGTGCAATTTGATCTTCACCCTGAGGGGTAGTTAGTTCGATCAGTAATTTTCTAGCGCGCTCCTCAAGAGAATGATATGTATCTAAATCAATCACACCACCCCAATTATTAGGGTATTCCATAGCCACGGTACGAGCAAACCCCCATAAAGAAGCTTGGACAAATCCAGTAGGGGGCGTGTTACCGAGCATAACGGCTTGCTGGGTAACAAACCAAAATTTAGGAGGGATATCCTGAGAATTAATTTTGCTGATAGTTGCTTGCACCACAGAAAGTGCACTACCACAAATGAGTTGTTGGACTTCCTCAAGAATATCAACAGTTAAGTTCTCACTTGTAGGAGCGTTGAGGCTCCAAAGATGGACAATCCCTTTAATTGGTAATTGGTCATTTAATGTATAGCTTTCTAACAGATCACTGAACGCATTAGAGTCTGTTGGATCAACTATGTGAATGTTATGAGTATCTGATATAGTTTGGCTACTTGAGGGATAAATAAGAGAACAAGCTTGACCTTGTGCAGCGAGTTGATCAGCTAAGGAATTTCCAATACCCTGTTTGTCTGCAAAGATTAACCACTGTCCTGCTGCCTGGGTTAGGTTTATTTGATCCCCAACAATAGAACTTGGTTTATTGTGCCATTCAATAGTATACAACCAGTCTAGATCTGGCGATCGCTCTGGAAAAGTCCGAGAGTTTTGAAAATTTTCCCTTAGTGCATTCAAGTAAGGCAAATTGGCTAAAACATTTTCTGAATCTACCCCAAAATCTACCAAGCAAGCAATTTCATCAACCCCAATGGCGAGTAACTTTTCTACAATTGGACTACAAGACTCGGGTGTGCCAATTAAGGCACTAGTCTGAACATAACGATCATAGGCAGTGGACAAGATATAGTTTTTGTCATCTTGGGAAAGCTGCTCAAATTTCTCGGCTGACAAGCCTTGACTTTTGAGCAGTGATTGGAATAATTCCAGAGATGAAGATAAGTAATTATAAAAAGGTTGACGAGCAACTTCAAGCACTTGTTGCAAGTTATTACCAACAAAAGTATGGAGTAACACTGTTACTTGACCAGATGTTGGCTCATGTCCGTGTTGAGCTAGAGTTTGCCGATAAAGTTGAATATTGCGAGCAAGCTCTTCAACAGTTTGACCCATGAGATTGGTTAAAACTCCAGCACCAATTTGCCCTGCTTTAATATAAGTTTCTGGATTACTAACAATTGTCACCCAAGTTGGTAGAGTTTTTTGCATGGGCATCGGAAAGATTTTGATCTCTGTGGGATTTCCTGCTCCATTAATAAACGGAATTGGTTCTCCTCGCCAGAGCTTATGAACTGTTTCAATGCCCTCAAACAACAGATCACGCCGATGGTCATAAGCATCTGGAGCAAAAATAAAGTCATTAGGATGCCAACCAGAGGCAACGGCAATCCCTACTCGTCCTTGAGAAATATTATCAACTACAGACCAGTCCTCGACAACCCGAATTGGATGTTGGATAGGGAGAACAACACTCCCAGCTCGTAGCTGAATTGACTGGGTTTCTCGACTTAAAGCGGCTGCAAGTAACGCTGGATTGGGTGAAAATCCCCCAAAAGCATGAAAGTGTCGCTCTGGAAACCAAATGGCAGTAAAGTTATTTCGATCTGCAAATTTTGCACCTTCAAATAAAAGGGAGTATTTATCCTGGGTAAATTCTGCGTTGTAGGTGCCAAAGTAATACAGACTGAACTGCATCACTTTATCCGTTTGTAAAGTAGTTTTACCTTGTGAGGGGCTTTGTTGAGGCTTGGCTAAAGTTGGTTTGAGATCACCCTGCTTCCCCAAAAATTCTGGTTCTTCAGTACGGGTAGTCTGAAAAGCTTGTTTTTGAATAATAGGATTGCTTTTAACAGCCTCAGATGAAGAGGAAACTACAAAGGCTTGATTTGTTGGTTTGGTATCAGTTGCTATACTCTGATTTTTTAAAACAGAAAGTTGCTCTGTCATTAGCTGAGACATCTGAGCAAGAACTTTCTCAGAAACTTGAGCCATAGTTTGCAACTGCTGGCTCATAATTAGTTCTAAAGCAGTTGTGGCAACTTGATTGGCGACAGGGGTATTATTTAAAAGGTTCGGCTGCTGATTTTCTGTAAAGCTTACTTTGGTTGGTTCCGACTCTATATTTGAACTTGTACTATGGTTCGGAGATTCTGGTTTAACAGGTGAGGTATTTACAGTAGAGGTGTTTACCTGATTGACTGCTGGATCTTCTAAGTTGAACTCATCAGGCAGATGACTGTCAATATACTTGCTAAGAGCATCTAAGGTGTTTAGCTCTTCAAATAACTGACGCATGGTAAAACTAACCCCGAAACTTTCTTGTAAGTTTTGAGATGCTTCTAAAAGGACAATAGAATCTGCCCCCATTTCCAACAAGGACTTGTGAATATCTACTTTATCAGGGGGAAGTTGTAACACACCACCAATCAGCGATCGCAATTCTACTAAAATCTTCTCTCTCCGTTGTGGAGTGTTTTGCTTTTGCTGTTCTTGAGAATAAACCCCAGATACTGCACAGGAGTTAGTGGTCATGGTTGTAGACTCTTTTGTATTACACCAATAGCTTTGTCTTTGAAATGGATAAGTGGGCAAAACTACTTTGCATCGTTGAGGATACTCTAGGTCAAAGCCTTGCCAGTCCACTTTCACACCTGTAGCGTATAGTTGAGCAAGACTGCTAAGCATCTGTTGCCAATCGTCTTGTCCAAATCTCAATGAAGGTAACCATATCCCTGCACCCTCCGGTAGACACGATCTTCCCATTGTCAGCAAAACTGGTTTTGATCCGCATTCTAGAAAGACTTCACACCCTTGTTCATGTAAAGTTTGCATTCCTGTTGCAAAGTTAACAGGGGAGAGGATATGGCGACACCAATACTCAGGGGTTAACACTTCTTCACTAGCTATCTTCCCTGTAACATTGGAAACTAACTTAATTCGAGGTTGAGAGTAGCTGACTTGCTCAGCGACTTGTTTAAACTCTGCCACTATTGGCTCCATCAAAGGAGAATGAAAGGCATGAGAAACTTGTAGTTCTTTAGTTTTATAGCCTTTAGCTTCTATTTGAGCAGCTATATCTCGAACAACATCCTCTTTCCCAGAAATGACTGTGCTGTGAGAACCATTGAAAGCAGCAATAGCAACATCTGGCTTGTCTGCGATCGCGGTTTTTACCTCCTCCACAGGAGCCATTAGGGATACCATCATCCCACCAGCAGGTAACTGTTGCATTAATTTACCGCGAGTAGCAATCAGCTTTAAACCATCTTCTAAACTGAAAATTCCTGCTACTGTTGCTGCAACATATTCTCCTACACTATGACCCATAACCACATCTGGGTTTATTCCCCAGCTTTGCCATAATTGAAAAAGAGCATATTCAATAGCAAATAAGACAGGTTGAGTATAAGCGGTTTGATTAATAATAGAAGTATTTAAATCTTGATTATCTTCAGGATAAAGAATATTTAAAATAGATTTATTTAAATAAGGTTCTAGAATACTTTCACATCTTTCTAAGGAACGCCGAAAAACAGGTTGTGTTTCATAAAGTTGTCTTCCCATGTTGATATATTGAGAAGACTGTCCGGTAAACAAAAAGGCAATTCTAGGTGATTTAGTATTACTATATATTGTTCCAAAAAATACTCCACTAGCTTCTTCTTCAGCAATAATTTTTGCTAATTTATCCGCTAATTCGTGTTTATCAGATGTAATAATTGCTAAACGGTGGTTAAAATGCGATCGCCCGGTATTAGCAGTGAAGCAAAGATCAGCAAGCGAAGTTTTTGGATGAGTATCTAAAAAGGTTTCATAGCTCTTAGCTAAAGATTGTAAAGCTTCTGAAGTTTGGGTAGAAAGAGTGAAAATGTGTAAGGGACGCTCAGTTGTAGGTGTTGGAATTTCAAGTTCTGGAGCTTGTTCAACAATCAAATGAACATTGGTTCCACTCATGCCAAAAGAGCTGACTCCAGCTAATCTACTCCCCCCTTTTTCTAACCAAGAAATAGGTTCAGTTGGCACTTCAAAAGGAATTTTCTCCCAAGGGATATGAGGATTTGGAGTTTGAAAGTGAAGATGAGGTGGAATTTGCTGATGTTGCAAAGCCAAAACCACTTTCATTAAAGATGCAACTCCAGCTGCTCCTTCTAAATGACCAAAGTTAGTTTTAACAGAACCAATGTACAGAGGAGAATCTTTAGTTTTTCCTGTACCAAAAACTTTGCTGAGAGCTAAAACTTCAATAGGATCTCCTAAAGATGTTCCTGTTCCGTGAGTTTCTACATATTGAATATTTTTTGGATCAACCTTGGCATTTTTGAGCGCCTGACGAATGACAGCTTCTTGAGCAGTCCCATTAGGAGCAGTGATACCATTACTACGTCCATCATGATTAACTGCTGAGCCACTGATTATAGCAAGAATATTATCTTTATCAGCCAAAGCATCAGACAAACGTTTGAGTACTACCATCCCACATCCTTCTCCGCGCACATAGCCATTAGCCGCAGCATCAAAAGTTTTGCAATGACCATCTGGGGATAAAGCTTTCAGTTTAGAAAGACCAATTGTTACCTCTGGAGTGAGAATGAGGTTGACTCCACCAGCTAAAGCAAGGTTAGATTCTTTAGCACGTAGGCTTTGACAAGCAAGGTGTATAGCTACTAAAGAAGAGGAGCAAGAAGTATTAACTTGAAAAGTTGGTCCTTGCCAATCAAACACATATGCTAAGCGTCCGGCGGCTAATGGTCGCAAAGTTCCTAAACTATTATACGGATCAATGCTCAAGTAATCACCAGAACTAACGGAAAAGCGTGAGTACTCTTCTAGAAAAAATCCCAGAAACACTCCTGTCTGACTACCTCTGAGTTTTTCTGGAGCTTGCCCACTATGTTCTAAAGCTTCCCAAGTGACCTCTAATAATAGTCTTTGTTGAGGGTCAATAGCACCTGCTTCTCTGGGAGAAATACCAAAAAACTGAGGATCAAATTGATCTATATCTTCTAGAAAAGCACCATGTCGAGTGTAGGTTTTTCCTGGAGCGTTTGGATTAGAATCATAATGTGTATTGTAATCCCACCGCTCTAAGGGAACTTCAGTAATAGCATCAATCCCATTGTATAGAAAATTCCAATAGGTTTCAGGGTGATTCACCTGACCAGGAAAACGACATCCCATCCCAATAATCGCTATTGGTTCAGTCTTGTCGTGTTCAAGAGCTTCTAGTTTTTTAATTGCTTCATTGAGAGATAGAAGCAACCGCTTTGATGAGTAAATTGGATCAACTTTTTTGTTGCTCATCTGTAATTATCCATCAATAAAGTTTCTAATCGTTGCAGCCCACCAGCAATTGACAGTGCAATATCATCTTCCGAAAGCTCGTCTTCCTCCAGTGTTCTTTGATTTGGTAATGGCAACGAATCAGGCTGTGATTTGCTAGCTAAGTGAATTGCTAGAGATTCTATTGTTGGGAAGTTCCAAGCGATAGTTGGATCTAATTCTTCTCCTAACCAGTCGCCTAAATTTTCTGCAAACTCTACTGCTAGAACTGAATCTAAACCGTATTCAGCAAAAGATTTACCGGGATCGATCGCTTGAGGTGTCAGTTTTAATTCTTTTGCGAACCACTCCACTACCCATTGTTTAATCGACTCACTAGTTGGAGATAGTGAGTCAGTAGTTGTTGGTAACAAATTAATACTGCTATCTTTCAGAGCGAGTGTATCTAGCTCAACTGGCTGAGTGATTTTGTGAGAATCTACAGCCGATTTGCGCAGCAGTTCATTAATTTCGTCGTCTTCTCCTGAAAGAGTCTGTTCGAGATCGCCAATAGTTTGAGTATAATTAGCAATCACATCAGTGACTGTGTCTGCCTCAAGTAGAACTGATTTTGTCGGAGTTCCATCCAAAGCTTTTTTAATAATTTGCTCAAATTGTAACCTAGTCCATTCAGCAGCACGATGCAACTCTGGTGAGGAAAAATTAGTTGCTTGATACTCTAATGCAGCCAACAGAAACCCATAAGTAGCTATTTCGCCAATCACTATTTGTCCCCAACCTATTGCTGACGAACGCTTTGAGAAAGGCGCATTAACTCCTAAACATCGGCTATTAATTTCATTAGCAAGATCTTGCAAGCGGTTTGCTATTGCAGGTGCGTGTAAACCGTCAACTAAAAATTTAAAAAGAGATTCGCTACCATGCAGAATACTCGAACCTAAATACATATAGAGAGTTTCTGTTGGACCTTCAAAAATCCGAAGTATTCTAGCATCGCGGAAAATTTGTGGTACTATGTTAGTCTCTATATATCCACGACCACCTAAAAGCTGCAGAGTCCAATCTACTGCTTGCCAAAGTAATTCTGGAGCAGATGTTTTACAGACAACAAAAGCTTCTTCTGGAACAAACCTGCCTGCATCCAAGAAACTAGCTACTGTACTGACAAAGGTTTCTACCGTTGTAATAGCTGCCGTGAGACTACTTAAACAGGTAAGAGTGAAGGGATTATTTAAAAGAATACCAGTACTGATTTTGCGACGACTAGCATAGCGCTGGAGCAGTTGAACACAACGTTTCATTCCACCAACACATATACCAGCAAGACCCAGTCGAGTAAACATCATAGCATCTTGAGCTACTATCATGCCTTTTCCTGGTTCGCTTAATAAATCTTCTGGAGTCACACGTACTCCATTGAAATACATGGTATTTTGCACCATACCCCGCAGTCCCATAGTCAGAGCTTCAGGTCCAGGACGCAAGCCCGATGTTCCTTGACGCACCACAAAGCCAGTCATACCTAGAGGTCGATTTTCAGCATCATACTGCTGCACAAAAGTATTAATAACTCCTGCCCAAGAAGAAGAACCGCTCCAAATCTTGGTTCCATGCAGGTGCCAACCGCCTGTAGTATCTGGGATGGCTTGTGCAGAAATGTTTCTGACAGCAGAACCCGCGACTGATTCAGTAAGCGCGAACGAAGCTAATTGACGACCTTGAGCTAGAATAGGCAATAGTTCATCCTTAACTGCTTGGGTGGCATAATTTTCGATTGGTCGAATTCCCAGAGAATTATTCAAACCCACAAAGATGGCAAGAGAAAGATCTATAGCCCCAAGCTGACTCATGATCCTTACTACATCAAAGCTTTTGAGTCCCAACCCTCCATAGGCTTCTGAAACTTGCATTCCCATAAGACCTTGGTTACCAAAATCCAAGACGATGTAAGGGGGAATACAACGACGTTCGTCAATCAAACGGGAGTTAATGCGGTTATTATTATATTCCCGAAGCCAATTTATTAGTGTATCAGCTCGCTTTTGGCTAGTTTTAGATGATGTCAATTGGTACATATTTACTGTATCTATCATCGAGATTTGTTTAAATTGCAATACTTTTATAAAAAAGAATTCAGGAGTCAGGAGCCAGGAGTCAGAATGATAAATGCTGGTTAAAACCTCGTCTACTCGTTATCGAGATAGGGTTGGAACTTTTCCTAAAACACCATCCGGGAAAGGGTTTTGTATTCTGACTCCTGAATTCTGTCTTCTGACTCCTTTTTATAAAATTAATTAAGCGATAACTTAAAAGACAAAGGAACGTTGTCAGATCTCCAAATTGCTACCGATTGAAGACCACCCTCTAGGAATAACTTACGACAAGCATAACGTTGAATCTTACCACTAGAAGTTTTGGGAATAGTAGCAGGTTTTAGGAGGACTATTCCGTAAACTTGTAGTTGATGATCTAGTGAGACAGCTTTACGGATAGCTCCCACTACTTCATCAACGTTTAGTTGTTTTAGGTAACTACGTTCTACTTCCTGCACAACTACTAATCTTTCTTCCCCTTGTACTTCAAGAGAGAAAGCTCCACCACAATTATGTCGTAGTGCTGGATGGCTGTTCTGAACTGTCAGTTCGATGTCTTGGGGATAATGGTTTTGCCCTCGGATGATGATCACATCTTTAAGTCGTCCTGTAACAAACAACTCCCCATTGAGAAAAAATCCCAAGTCTCCTGTGCGAAGAAATGGTCCGTTTCCCGTATCTTCTAGATAAGCTTGAAACGTTTCTTGTGTTGCTCCTGAACGATTCCAATACCCACAAGCAGTACTTCCACCACTAACCCAAATCTCTCCTACTTGCCCTTTTTCACAGCAAGTTAAAGAATCTGGATTAACAATAATTACTGTTGTGTCTATATAAGGACGACCAACACCGACTAGTACTCGACTTAGAGGTGATGAGTGTTCACTCTCTACCACTAAATTTTCTTCTAGCTTGCGGGCTGATACCGACTCAATCACTGGAAATTGATTCTTGTTCCCACCTGTAGCAAACAAAGTCGTCTCAGCCATCCCATAACAAGGATAAAAAGCTCGGTAGTTAAAACCACAACAGGCAAATTTTTCAGCAAATTGCTTTAAAGTTTCTGCCCTTATTGGTTCTGCTCCATTGAAAGCTAGATCCCAACTGCTCAAGTCAAGATCAGCTAATTCTTCTGGTTGAACTTTTTTTACGCATAAATCATAAGCAAAATTGGGACCACCACTGGTAGTTGCTCTATATTTAGAAATTGTTGTTAACCAACGAATTGGCTTTTGCAGAAACGCTATTGGCGGTATCAGGATGCAGGGAATTCCTAAATAAATAGGCTGTAAAACATTACCAATTAACCCCATATCATGGAATAAAGGCAACCACCCAACAACGATACTTTTCTCCGTATGACCAAAAGCCTGATGAATTAGCCTCTGGTTGTGGATTATATTTCCATGAGTAACCATTACCCCTTTAGGTGTTCCAGTAGAACCAGAAGTGTATTGCAAAAATGCCAAACTCTCTGGTGTCACTGATTCAGGCAGAAATTCTTGAACTTTAGCTTCAATGGTATCAGTAGCTATAAACGTTAATAGGGTTAAGTCTGCTTCCTCTTCACATAGTTTCTGAATGTCAATCAGTATTGATGTGGTTGTTAGTGCTAATTTAGCTTGAGCATCATTGACTATGGAAAGTAGCCGCGAGAGCTTCTGATTACGTCTGGGAGGATAAACTGGGACAGCTATTACCCCTGCATATAAACAACCGAAGAATGCTGTAATAAACTCTAATCCAGAAGGATACAATAATAAAACCCGTTCTCCTCGCCATTGCTCAAGATGCGATGCGATCGCTCTCGCTTGTCTATCTAATTCTCTGTAGGTGAGGCTGTGCGATTCAGTTTCTCCATTTTCGAGGAAGATATAGGCTTTTTGGTCAGGCTGTATTTGAACCCTTTGTCGTAAGATATCAACTAACACAAATACTTTTCCTGGTAAGTTTTTAGCTTGATAAACTAAAATTTCACTCTGCGTCAGCCAAGAACAATGTTTCTAACCGAGGAATGTTAATTATTGAACGCTGTTTTATCATTTTCCATCATAGCTTTACGTAAGCTAAGAGGTCGCATATCTTTCCATACATCTTCAATGTAAGTCAAACATTCTTCTTTCAACCCTTCTTTGCCAACAGATTTCCACCCGGTTGGTATCTGTTTTTTCCATTTCGGCCAAATTGAGTATTGTTCTTCGTGGTTGACTACAACTAAATAGATAGTGTCATTTTCTTGTTCATTCATTATTAGTATTTTTCCCTTTTTTGAATCACGATTTAACTAAACTAGTACCGCAAGGCGGAATTCAAAATTCTGTTAGGAATACAGCGTAGGCTTTTCAGAGATTTTGGATGGTATGCTTATTTACGCCGCGCTGCACTAGTTTTACAATACTGCCAAAACAGCAAATACAAAACCCAATAATTTTAGATTTAGGGAAGAAAATTTTTATTGCGAAAGGAGTTGCTGGAGCCAGTGCGGTGGACAGTGAATCCTGCGTTGCAGAAAGATAGGCGACTAGTACTAGGTAGCGCCCTTCAACGTCAGAAGCATTACCTTACCTCATATCTTGCACCAATAAAATGATAAATATAAATGCTACCGGGACGATACTGATTGTGTGACTGCATTTAAATCAGCCAGGGATTATAAATCCCTGTCTAAGAGCTAAATTCCTCTATAAGAGGAATGGAAACGAATGTTTTATAGTTCAATCTTTGATACCTTTGTGGCGTTAATTCAGTATTTATATTTAAAGGTGCAAGATCTGAGTTACCCGTAAAGCTCCTATACATGCTCAATTCTAAATGCTGACAACCACATTTCTATGTCAGTAAACCCGTCTGCAGAACTGGTTCTTCAAAGCACTGGCTTCTTCTGAATTCTTACAATAGGTCAGCACTTTCTGCACACTTGCTATTTAAACCATTTAATCTTTAATCCCACCAATTACGCTTGCTAATTCATCTTCTGTTAATTCATCTTCTGCTAATTCGTCTTGTATTAATTCCTGGTATGGTAACAATAAATAGAGATGATTAGGAGTTTGCTGTAGCACCTGAATTGTTAGATCAGGAGGTAATTGTTGACCAAGCTCTTCAGAGATAACTGCTTTGGGATTATTTAATAACCTTTGCTTATAAGCAGGATCAATGCTAGCTTTATTCTTGATGCACTGTTCAATTTCTTGAAAATCAAATGTTTCAAAATTTGTAGCCATGATTTATGCCTAATGAGTTGCTACTTGAATGATAATATGGATAAATCTCTATTATGTGGGCAATATTTTTGTAAATTGATAGCAGTATTTTTAGGGTTTTCTTTTTGGTATTATATACCTTCTGACTGCTAATTCCTGCGCTGCACCAAAGGTTGATAAAAAAACAGACTTGTAGATTAAGTATGCAAGGCCTTGGAGGTTTTGCACACTCAAGAACTACAAGTCATACACTTTAATACAAAGAGTGCTTATCTAAATTTGTTGGAAATTCTTCATTAGTGGACATGTAGAAATACGGTGCTAACAGTGAATAGACCAACCACTGCACTCAGCGTACCACCAGCAGCAGCTTCTAGCTGTTCATCTGTGAGTTCTACTTTTGAGAAATCAGGCTTTGTTGGGAGTACAAAGTAAAGGTTATTGGGGTCTTCTACTTTGATATTCACCTGTAATTCTTCTGGTAATTCAACACCAAACTCGCGCTCAATTACTGCTTTGGGATTGCTTAGCAATTCTTGCTTATAAGCCTCATCTTTCCATGCTTTAGCAATAATTGTGGCTTCAAAATCTTTACGATTTTTGCCTTTCTCAATATTTTCTTCAGTTACTTGGCTCATGTTTTTGTCCTTCTAGATTCGATGATTTCGATTGAAATTCTTCTTTAGTTAACTACGACGAAGACGTATTTGAAAGGTATAAAGACCAGACCACCACCAGCAGCAGCCTCTAACTGTTCATGTGTGAGTTCTACTTCCAAATTTGAGAAATTAGGCTCTGTTGGGAGTACAAAGTAAAGGTTATTGGGATCTTCTACTTTTACATTGACCTGTACTTCTGCTGGAAATGTAACACCAAACTCGCGCTCAATTACTGCTTTGGGGTTGCTTAACAATTCTTGCTTATAAGCTTCATCTTTCCATGCTTTAGCAATAATTGTGGCTTCAAAATCTTTACGAGTTTTGTCTTTCTCGCTATTTTGTTCGGTTACTTGACTCATGTTTTTGTCCTTCTAGATTGAATGATTTGGATTGAAATTTGAACCTAACTGTATAGAATTCTACTTAACTAACTTCTAGTAATTCCAATTATATTTAATTGGTAATTAAATTATTTTCGTCTTAGATTAGTTAAGTGAAATCTGCTCTTTACACTATAAGAATAACAATATAAATAATAGAATGATAGTTAAAAATTTTCGATTATTAGGGATTTTTTTTATATCTTTATTCTTTGTTGAGTATTAAGTAGATTAGCCAAAATGATTAACTTAGCTCACTGGATCGGTGAACACTATCAAGATTAAAAAATATTTGATGATATTGCTTCAGAGTAGGACGATGTCCGATACTAATAAAGGTTGTTTGTGTTTCTAGCAGAAGATTATAAAGATGTTCTTCATTGTTTACGTCTAAAGCACTGGTTGCTTCATCTAAAATTACATATTTGGGCTGTGTAACTAAAATTCGAGCAAAAGCTAATCTCTGTTGTTCTCCCAGAGAAAGAACATCACTCCAATCTTTCTCTATATCCAAACCCCCAAATCTTTCTGGTAAGCTTGACAAATTAACTTTTTTAAGTACTGCGTAAAGTTCTTTGTCGCTCAAATCACCCTTGCCATAAGGATAAAGTAACTGCTCTCGTAAAGTTCCTAATATCATGTAAGGGCGCTGGGGTAAAAATAGCATTTCTTCTAAGTCCGGACGAAAAATCACGCCCTTTCCTGAATTCCATAACCCAGCTAAGGTACGCAATAGAGAACTTTTACCACAACCACTATCTCCCATAATTAATAATCCTTGCCCAGATTGAAGTACTAAGGAAATATTTTTTAATAGAGTTTTTTCATAATTAGGAGTCTGGATTGTTAAATTTTCAAAAGCTAAACGGTCACCTTTAACAATATTAATGATATTAGTATTCTCAATTACTTTTATTGGTTTTTTGAGATAATCTAAAAAGATGTATAGACGATTGATTGAAGCAGCAAACTTTGTAAATTTCTCAAATTGATGCATAATCAAATTTGCAGAAAAAGCTACTTCCCCAAAAGCCCCTCCTGCTTCAGTTACTTTGCCTACTTCAATTTCACCTGAAAGAATTTGATTACCTAGAATCAATGCTGGTATGATCCAAGGTAAATACCCAAATTGATTCTTAAATAGATTTAAATAAACCTCTGTCCATAATATTAATCGCTTTAAATTCTGAAATACTTCATCGAAGAGAAATTTAATTTTATTTGATTCCTGAAAAATACCGTTATAAAAAGCTATGGATTCTGCATTTTCTCTGACACGAACTAATCCAAAGCGAAAGTTGGCTTCTTTTCTGATTTGTTCAAAATTCAGTATTGTTAGCTTTTTGCCATAAAACCCAATAGTGATAACGTAAGCTAATATAGAGTAAACCACCAGAGCAATAACTAAACTTTTGGAAATCGACCAAAGAATGAAACTAAATGTAATAACCACAAAAACAGATTCTAGACAATTAACCAGAAACTGAACAGACTGCTGGCAGAAGCTAGACACATCTTCAGAAATACGTTGGTCTGGGTTATCAATCTCTTTACAAAAATTGTGTATATCATAAAAAGCACGATTTTTAAAATATTGATTGAGTAAATAATCGGTCAACGACCGTCGCCAATAAACACCTATAACCTCTCGCAAATAGCCATAACCAGAATTGAGAAATGCAAAGATGAATATCCCCAGAAAAGCAACTAATATATCGTGTGAAAACCGTAATTTATCATGAGCAGAAAGTGCAGAAATCAAGTCTCCCTGCACATTATTTAATAATACCTTGATTTGAGTATTAGCAAATAAAAGAAAGGCTAGAAATACAAGTAAAACTAGCGATCCTCGTTTTTCATTGCCCAACCAATAAAGTTTTGCGATCGCCCAAAACTGTTTAACTGGTCTTAAGTTCCATCCATTCATCTATAAATACTAACGATTTAAATAAAAAAACTAGTGAAAAATTCAAAAAAATCGGTATTCGTTCATTAATAGCAGTATTTTTAGAGTTTTCTTGTACCGGAGGTACATAAGAAAAAAGATTTGTAGATTAGGTATGCAAAGCTTTGGAGATTTTGCACACTTAATGATCTACAAATCATGAATCTTAATACAAGGAGTCCTTATTTATTGGCTAGAATGTAGCTGAAAGGTAGAGGTATAAAGTTTAGACGACCACCAGCAGCAGCCTCTAACTGTTCATGTGTAAGTTCTACATTTGAGAAATCAGGCTCTGTTGGGAGTACAAAGTAAAGGTTGTTGGGGTCTTCTACTTTGATATTCACTTGTACTTCTTCTGAAAATTCAACACCAAACTCGCGCCCAATTACTGCTTTGGGGTTGCTGAGCAACTCTTGCTTATAAGCTTCATCTTTCCATGCTTTAGCAATAATTGTGGCTTCAAAATCTTTACGAGTTTTTTCTTTCTCGCTATTTTGTTCGGTTACTTGACTCATGTTTTTTTCTTTTTAGATTAAATGATTTGGATTGAAAATCGAACCTGTTCGTATAGAATTCTACTTAACAAATGGTTAGTAAATGCAATCATATTTGATTGAAGTACTTGATTTAATTGTCTTTTATCAGTCAAGTGAAATCTGCTTGATTCACTATAATAATAACTACTTTAAAAAGAAAATGTTAGTCAAAATATTTCGATGTTCAGGTGTTTATTTTATATTTTTTCATCTTTTAAAAATTTTTCGATACCTTCTAACTTCTAATCTCTGCCTTAACTCAGATCTCTTTAAATATAAATACTGAATTAACGCCACAAAATTATCGAAGATTGAACTATAAAACATTCGTTTCCATTCCTCTTCTAGAGGAATTTAGCTTTTAGACAGGGATTTATAATCCCTGGCTGATTTAAATGCAGTCACACAATCAGTACCGTCGCGGTAGCATTTATATTTATCATTTTATTGGTGCAAGATATGAGTTAAGCTGAAGATGAATAAAAAAAAGACTTGTAGATCAAGTATGCAAGGCTGGTTTTGCACACTCAACGACTACAAGTCATACATCTTAACACAAGGAGTTCTTATCTGAATTTATCTGAAATTCTTCATTAGTGGAAATGTATAAATATGGTAGCAGCAGACAATATCGAAAAAACTGCACTCGCTCCACCACCAGCAGCAGCCTCCAGTTGTTCATCTGTGAGTTCTACATTTGAGAAATCAGGCTTTGTTGGGAGTACAAAGTAAAGGTTATTGGGGTCTTCTACTTTGATATTCACCTGTAATTCTGCTGGTAATTCAACACCAAACTCGCGCTCAATTACTGCCTTGGGGTTGCTTAGTAATTCTTGCTTATAAGCTTCATCTTTCCATGCTTTAGCAATAATTACTGCTTCAAAATCTTTACGAGTTTTGTCTTTCTCGATATTTTGTTCGGTTACTTGACTCATTTTTTTCTCCTGATTAAGTAATTGTCTGCTTTTTATTTGCTGCGTGAAATCTACTTAATTCACTACAAAAATAATAACTAATTAAATAAGAAAAAAGAGGTAAAAAACTTTCGATTAATAGGTGCTATCTTAATATATTTATTTATGATAGGTGTGAAATAGTTCTAGTTACATTTCTCACAAAGTTAAAAGAAAGTGCTAGGGAATGAGGCTCATAAAAAAATGTATGCAGAAAAAACCTGCATACAAGTCTGTTTAAGGTTGGCTCATAGATATGACATTATTGCCAGAGCAATATAGAAGGTAATTTGTTGGGGTAGAGTAATCTCAACAGTTCATAGCCAATGCCCGCAGTTCCTTGACAAAAGTTAGGATGGTAAAGTTCTGCTGGTAAGTTAGGAAGAAGTTGAAAAGAACCAGTTTGCTTCGCTCTATCTAAGATTAGAACTGTTTGTTGACGAGCTATTTCCAGTAATTCTGGACGTGAAAGGTGTTTTGCAGCTACCAACAGAAGTTCAACACGACTTAAGTTACCACAGGCAAGATTATCGAATCCTTGTAAGCCAGACTGATAAATTTGAGGCAAAGCTATTTCAATTGCTTGACGAATTTCCTCTGTATCTAATATGCTTAAGCTTCCTAATCGAGCTAAAACAATACCAGGTATCCCATAACACCAACTTGTTAGAGCAGAAATCATCTCGCTATCAATGCCAATTGATTCTCTTTCTGACCAATTGTTAGTAGCAATCAAACTTTGCTCATAGCTAATAGTTTCTTCTGCTACTGACAGAAACACGGGATTTTTAGTAGCTGTGTACAATTGTATTAAGGCGTAGGCGATACCAGCTATTCCGTGAGAAAAGCCTGTTAGTGGTTTTCCTTTTGAGTTTATCCAGATGCGATCGCCTTTATCTGTGGTGACGAGCTTGTCTAATAAATGCTCACCCCAAGCAACAGCCTTCATTAAAATTTCAGGTTCTTGCGTTGCTTTATACACAGCTAATAAGCTGAGGATATTACCCGCTGCACCATCGAGAATCCCTAATCCTTGTTGAACAGTAGCTTCATTTACTGTAATCCAAGAAGTAACTCGCTTAGCATCTTCAATGAGCTGTGCTTCTCCTAAAAATTGGGAAACCCGAACGAAAGTATAAGCAACAGAGGCTAATCCCTTTGCACCACTAATAACTATAGCCTCTTTGAGCTTTTTCGTAATATCTTGCTCTTGCAATGTCTTGCGTAGAGTTTGCAACGCTCCTAATGCTAAATCCCTGTATTCGTCTCTCCCTGTGACAGATGCGAGTGCTGCTAGAAACACTGATATTCCACAATAGCCATTATCTAACCCATATTCTAGAGGTCGCAGTTGAAATCGCTGTGCCTCAGAATTGTATTGCATCCCAACCCAGGCTACGCTATTATTACTACCACAAATGGCTCGTTTCTCCAATTCTTGTCCGATGGCGATCGCTTGCTGTAAAATAGCTGTCTCACTGAAACATACAGCCTCGCTGGTAATCACCTCACGACTACTATCCAAGGTTAGTACATTGGGAGCTTCCTCTAACCTATCTGAGTAGAGTGAACCTTGAATAATACTAACCTGTGTGGCTAGATCATCATCGTTGAAATGTTGCAGTCGGGAGATGACGTCTTCGTAACTTGGTTTATTCAGAAAGTTTTCGAGAATATCCTCTGAGTTGATGGTGACAGTATCACTATCTGAATAAGCGCTGATGTAAGGAATGTCTAATTGTTCTATAGCTTTCTTTTCTGAAGCTCCCATTCTCCAAAAAGGAGGTTTTTCATCTGAAGTAAGAAAAGCTCTAGTAAGAATATCTAACTCAATACTGCGTTCTACACCATACCGAAGACATTCACAACTCAAAGAATTGCGTAAAAATGCATCGTAAACGCTAGTGTTACGAAGCACAAGACGTACTTCCTGAGAGCTAAAAGCAGTTAGAGGACTGTCAGGTGATAAAAGATCTTCTCTGCGTTCTACGAAAAACTTATACATTTGCTCAAACCCAGCAACAAGATCTTGAACATGGTGGTTGAGCAATGTATCAATTCCTTCTCCAAAAGGCTGATTTTTTTTCAGTGGTAACTCAACCTCTCCTTGTACTAACCTCATTCCATCTGTATTAATGTCCCCCCATTTCATCGCTTTCACTGAGCTATTATCTTCACCAAAATTTCCCAACCCACCGAAATCAAAGACTACTCCTTGAGTCTGCTGGTAAACGGAAGCATAAACTCCCGGTAAAAGCGCAGTAGATACGACAGAATCTAACATTCTTTCATTAGCTTTTGATTGAGCGTCAGGATCGTCTTTTGGTGTCCAAGCTTGATGGTGTAAAAGCGTCTCTACATCTATAAGAACCGGCTGTTCTCCACAAGCAATCAAGTTTTCACAATGACAATCTGTACCTCGTAATGCATAAACAATGCACAGGAGCATCCCAGCACGCTGGTAGTAGCGACTTACTGCTTGTTGATCTTCACAAGGCAATGTATTTACAAATTCTATCCAACCACCATGATTAGAGCAATTAACAATTTTCAGCGTCTTTAGAGGTAACGTAATTTCTTGCTCGTTTAACCAGGTAAGAAATTGAAAGTAAGCCTGTTCCAAGCCTAAATTCTTAGGTTTGTAAACAATTTTTAAGTCTGAGGCAAATTTGATGATAATAACAGAGCGTCCACGTTTGTGAGGATCAGAAAGTCCTAACTCAACATCAACAACTTGTCCAAGTTCTTTATCTGGTTGAAAAACTTGTTGAATTTGGTCGTAATCTGCTGATAATCGATAAAAGAACTCTCCTACAGTTTCTACCCAGAAATTTACCGCAGTAGCAGCTAACCTTGCAAGTGTACTATACTCTTTGAAAAAAGACAGTAAACCATCACTGAGCAACGTTTGCACAAATTCTATGTACTGATCTTTAGAGGAATTACCTCCAAGTTGTTGAATTAAAAGGGTTAAGTGAGAGCCTCTACTAGCGCGGAAAATTGAGAATTCTAAATCTAGTGGTAAACTAAAAATCTCCACTAAACGTTCTAGTAAATTACGCTCTAATTGAGCATGAGCACTGTCTGATAATAGTTGATAGTTAGAACCAATTTGTTTCAGTAGTTTCTGTTTCGCTACCTCTACAAACGATAATAGAACTTCTTCAAAAGCTATTGGTTTTTCAGGATCTAGATACTGAAAATTTTGTAAATTCCTCTGGGAAAAGATTTGCTGAGCAAAAAAATCAGCAAGTTCCATTACTTCTCTTAATGTATCAACCCAACTTGGTAAATACTCTTGATTTTTCAATCGAACAGAACCTAGTGCATGACGAACTTTGTTAATATCTAGTTCATCCCAAATCAAACGGTTAGAAAATTTTGTTTCGTCACCCTTAGCACTAACCTGGCACCATTTTTTCAATCGAGCATCAATTAAGTTTTCCTCTCTTCCTGTCTCATCATGAATAAATTCTTCACTAAGACGTTCAGAAAGTGTACTAGATTTTTCGACAATCTTTACCAGATCTGGCTGAGATATTTTAATCGAGGTTTGAGAAGATTTTTGTGCTTTTTTTGAGATGATTTTCATTTGATTTAATATTTATTATTAATCATATTTATAGACAACTTTGCCAAATCTATCTTTCGCATTATAAGTTCTTTCAAAAAAAGACTTAACCTGATTACCAGTGAATACAGAGTCAATCGGTATATTTAATTTTCCTGTGCTATAATCCTGGATGGCATTTTCTAAATCCTCTTTATCACCAAGGCAATTTCCAATGATTTGAAGATTTTTCACCATAGCGATGTTCATGATTCGATTAAAATCTAAAGAAGATAAATGAGGATCCTGATTGATTAATTCGAAGTATTGATCGTACAATCCACAGGTGATATATTTAGCATTAAAAGCCATTATTTGAACCGCTTCTTCTAAGTAGAGATCAAAAAATGGATCAAATACACAATCGAATCCTCCGTTTTTTTCAACAAATTCTCGAATAAATTTATTCTCCGTTAATTTATTGTTTTTGGATTCAAGTAAAATAACTTCCTTAATCCCCATTGCTCTCAGTTCTTCTTCAAAAAGTAATGAGGTTGTTGTTGCAAAAATATTAACATTATATTTTTTTAAAGCACTAATCACAAACAATGAAGTATTGGATTTAGCTGCGGTAACTAAAATGTTAGAACCTGGAGTTGGGTTTAGCTTTCTAACCACACTGTAGCTAGTTTGTCCTCCAATACTAAAAGCAGCAGCAACATCATCAGGCATGTCATGAGGTACTTTTACTAACTTTTCTTGATGAAGCACCTGATACTCTTTTGAGCCGTGATTACTTGGTATACCTGGGAGTGAGCCTGAAGTGCTTGAATAGGGATAAGCATTATTACCAATAACTTTATCGCCAATTTGGAAATTTATAACTTCTGAACCAAGATTAACTACTTCTCCAACAAAATCAGATCCGACAACATAAAATGAATCGTCTAATCCGAAATTCATCATTTTAAAGATAAGAGCTTTATCACGATAGTTACAAGAAAAGGCTTTCTTCTTTACTAAAACTTTAAATCGATTTTCCGGAGCATTTGGATTAAATTCAATATTCTCGCTATGAACCAACCCACAAAATACAGGGACATTATTCATTTCTATGGTATCAATAAAGTTACTTCCAGAAATGGAATTTCTTATTTTTTGACCACAAATAGCAATATTTCTCACAATAAATCCTCCTCAAAAAATTCTCTTTATCAAATTACTCAGTTAATAGTTTTGTCTTTGTAGGGGTTATAACAATACTGCTCGGAATCGCGAATTTCTAGGTTGAGGCAAGCTGTCTTGAGCAGGGGGAGAAATTGAGGCAGTTCAGGTCATTTTGGCCTCCCCTGCTTCAAGAGCACCCCCTGCCTCCCCTGCTTATCCGAGCAGTATTGGGGGTTATAACGTTTTGCACCCCTACAAAGATAGAGGCAGGTGTTGCATAAATGCCAGATGAATCAATCAAATACAGGTATGCTCAACTGGTGGTACATCCGGTAATTTTTCACCAACCTGCTTTATCTTGACTCAAATGAATACCCACCTCCATTGATTCTGACTAATGGAAGCGAAGACTTACAGCATAGCTGGCATAAGCAATAGTACCACTAAGAACTGCTGCGGAAATTTTCGGGGTTGTTAGATCAACACCACCAGCGATCGCTTCGAGTTGCTCATCAGACAGTTCTTGTCCAGGAATTTCAGGACGCATAGGTAGGACAAAGTACAAATTAGTGGGGTTCTCTTCTAAGACTTGTACTTTAATTTCTTCTGGAATTTGTACTCCAAATTCCTTCTCAACTACAGTTTTGGAGTTGTTCAGCAATTCCTGCTTGTAAGCGTTATCTTTCCACGCTTGTGCAATGATGTGCGCTTCTATTTCTCTACGTGTTTTTGGTTGGTTTTGTTCACTCATTTTTGTTTCTCCTATTGTGATTGCAAAATAAACAAGTCTTCAGACTCACTTAGTTTTTGATATGGATAAGTATCCTGCTGCTGCTGAAGTCAGTGCAGCTGAAGCAAATATAAGACTGAATACTCCAGCCGTCCCGCCACCAGCGATCGCTTCGAGTTGCTCATCAGACAGTTCTTGTCCAGAAATTTCAGGGCGTATGGGTAGAACGAAGTACAAATTGGTGGCGTTTTCTTCTAAAATATTTACTTTGATTTCATCTGGAATTTGTACTCCAAATTCCTTCTCAATTACAGCTTTAGAATTGTTGAGCAACTCTTGCTTGTAAGTGTTATCTTTCCATGCTTGCGCAATAATATGCGCTTCTATTTCTCCACGTGTTTTTGGTTGTGTTTGTTCGCTCATTGTTCTTACTCGTGTTTTGGTGATTTAAATCCGCAGAATCTTTCTAGAGGAGACTTTTATGATTCCTTTACGGGGAAGGAACTCAGTTAACACGGGAGCAGTACGATTTTGTGGGATGACACCAACATTAGGGTACAAAATTACCTGTCTTAGGTGGCGATCGCAACGAAAAATCGATTTTTATCGAGAATTAAAACTAGATCCAACAAAATCGCATCGCTCCCGTTAACAGTCAGTCAAAAGACATCTCCAGAAATTGATGTAGGGGCGTAGCTTCTGGTTTCTCGCAGAGTAGGGTGTTCGCCCTTAGCAAGGAGTTCAAGGAACGCATCATTAATTTTCGGAGATGTTTAAAGGAAGATTAGTCTGAATCTAGGAGGAGCTGACTAACCGAGGCGAAGACTTACAGCATAGGTCGCATAAGCAATAGTACCACTAAGAACTGCTGCGGAAATTTTCGGGGTTGTTAGATCAACACCACCAGCAATCGCTTCGAGTTGCTCATCAGACAGTTCTTGTCCAGGAATTTCAGGACGCATAGGTAGAACAAAGTACAAATTAGTGGGGTTCTCTTCTAAGACTTGTACTTTAATTTCTTCTGGAATTTGTACTCCAAATTCTTTCTCAACTACAGTTTTGGAGTTGTTCAGCAATTCCTGCTTGTAAGCGTTATCTTTCCACGCTTGTGCAATGATGTGCGCTTCTATTTCTCTACGTGTTTTTGGTTGGTTTTGTTCACTCATTTTTTTTCTCCTATTGCGATTGCAAAATAAACAAGTCTTCAGACTCAATTATTTTTTGATATGGATAAGTATCCTGCTGCTGCTGAAGTCAGCGCAGCTGAAGCAAATATAAGACTGTATACTCCAGTATTTCCACCACCAGCGATCGCTTCGAGTTGCTCATCAGACAGTTCTTGTCCAGAAATTTCAGGGCGCATCGGTAGAACGAAGTACAAAGTAGTGGGGTTTTCTTCTAAAACATTTACTTTGATGTCATCTGGAATTTGTACTTCAAATTCCTTCTCAATTACAGCTTTAGAATTGTTGAGCAACTCTTGCTTGTAAGCATTGTCTTTCCATGCTTGTGCAATAATATGCGCTTCTATCTCTCTGCGTGTTCTTGCTTGTGATTGTTCGCTCATTTGGCTTATTTCTCCTTAAGTAAAAGCTAATACCATTTTTATATGAAGCTCCATATATTGACCCCCGGCTACGCCGTCCCCCCTTGCCAAGGGGGGACTACAGGGGGGTAAAATTATGTGCAGCTTCACAAAAAATTGGTATAAGTGGTTAGACTATAGCAGTCCTAAATGATTTATGAAAAATTTTAAGTGGTGTAGGGTGGGCAGTGAGGAACGTATTTTGCTGACTACATCTAAGTTTTGGTAGGCACTGCCCACCCTACGTGTCGTTCAAAAATCAAGTAGGAGTCCTATAAGAAAATCAATTGGGTCTAGTAGCAATGGTAATAAGTGATGCTAGAAAACTAAGTGCACTTTTCAAGGCTTCGTAAGGTGTGGTACCACCAGCAATGGCTTCGAGTTGCTCATCAGACAGTTCTTGTCCAGAAATTTCAGGGCGCACTGGTAGGACAAAGTACAAAGTAGTGGGGTTTTCTTCTAAAACATTTACTTTGATGTCATCTGGAATTTGCACCCCAAATTCTTGCTCAATAACGGTCTTGGAATTGTTGAGCAACTCTTGCTTGTAAGCATTGTCTTTCCATGCTTGTGCAATAATATGCGCTTCTATCTCTCTGCGTGTTCTTGCTTGTGATTGTTCGCTCATTCTTCTTTCTCTTGTTTCAGTTTTACAATGTAATTTGTATGCAGAACATCCAGTTAATTTTCTGTTTTTTTTTACAGTAAATCTATAACAACAGCAATCTTTTGTGTTGAATTTAATAGATTATAAAACTGGATTATTCTTTTTACAAAAAACAGGATTGCTTCGTTTCATTAGTATATTAACCAGAATATTATGCGAATTACTATCAAGATTTTTTCGATACTTACCGGATTTTTTTTCGATTCATCCACTCCAAAAATACTCAAAAATCAAAATATGAGTCAGGAGACAGGAGTCAGAAGGCATCGACCATAACTCAGATCTTGCACCTTTAAATATAAATACTGAATTAACGCTACAAAAGTATCAAAGATTGAACTATAAAACATTCGTTTCCATTCCTCTTCTAGAGGAATTTAGCTTTTAGACAGGGATTTATAATCCCTGGCTGATTTAAATGCAGTCACACAATCAGTATCGTCGCGGTAGCATTTATATTTATCATTTTATTGGTGCAAGATATGAGATAAGGTGATTTACAGGAATAAATATACCGCCGCAGTTGGTTTCGACTTCGCTCAACCAACTGAGGGATCGTGAGTTGAGCGAAGTCGAAACTCGCACTCCCCAGGTATTTTCTTTCTCGCAAATCACCTAAAGGGATGGTATTCTAAGTACTTGTGAAAAATTAAACATACATTAGGACTTACGCACTATACAAATCGAATATTATGTGCGTTAACGGATAATGGTTGTTTCAAACCTGTAGCAAGGCCTTGCGCCCCTACAATGGATGGTAATACCCTCCTAGGTGAAAATATCTTTCGTTCAGGCGCTATTAATTCCTACCTCATATCTAATGATTTCTGTCAAGGCGTAAGTCCTATTTACTATGTGATGATCTCTGTGAATAAGTAAGTCAGGAATATTAGTTACACATCTTGCGTACTCCGTACCAATGTAATCTTTGTCTTAAGTACGGTAACTAGTTATTTCTAAAATAAATATTAAATTTTATATCATGCTGAGCGCAGATACTTTCTTTTTGCGTAGCAGTCTTGACCAAAATCTAGTCTTTTACATTGTTACGTTAACATTAACTCAGTTCACTTGAGCTAAAATAACTTTTGTGAACTGGTTTTTATAGTTAACTTAATCTTAAACTAAATAAGTTAACTTAGTAAACGAAGATCCTGATTAACTTAAGTTCAGGAGCATTACCTGTGACACAAAGTCAACACGTTTCAGAGACAGTAGTTGAATCATTAACTTCACGGAGTTATATGAATTTAGTCGATTCTGCCTTAGAGCAAGTTAGACCACGGTTAGAATTACAGTTTACTGAGTTGGTGCTTGATTGTGTTCCATACGCTATTTTCTTTGTAGATGTAAATGCACAATTTTTGTATGTCAACGATTTGGCATGTAGCTTAGCTGGTTATTCCCGTGAGCAATTGCTATCCACGACAATCTACAACATCAACCCAAGCTTCTTACCAATAGCTTGGTCGGATTACTGGACAAAAATAAAACAAAAAGGCTCATATATCTTTGAATCTCTACATCGGACTCAGCACGGTTGGAGTTTTCCTGTAGAGATTAGTATTAGATATCTAGAGCACTCTGGTAAAGAGTATGGCTGCATATGTGTCCGTGATATGACAAAATTTAAGCAGCAAGAAATGACCCTAGAAACTACAATTGAAGTGTTGAAACACACATTGTCAGTACGTAGATATCAACTATTGAAACTCCGAAAAGCGAGTAAGAAATTAAAATGTGAAATTTCAAAACTTCGTAATAAAGTCAAACAAGAACAAAAACTTAAAGAGCAGAAAGCCCAAACTGTTTCTATGGTTGCTCATGAGTTGGGCAGCCCTCTGAATATGATTTCATTCTCTCTTAGTTTACTGCAACGTAATAACCATCATTGGACTGAGGAGAAAAGACAACCCCACTTTGAACACATTAAAACTGGTGTAGAACAAATCAGATATTTAATAGATGAGTATTTGGTAATTGGTAAGTTAGAAGCAGGAAAATTAAAATGTGATCCAAAAAAACTTGATTTAGATCAGTTTTGTCATGAAATTCTAACAAATTTACAATTCAACAATACTAATCAACCCACCCTTGCCTTTGTGAGTCGAGGTAATCCTCGGACAGTTTGTTTAGATCAAAAGCTAATGCGAACAGTACTAACTAATCTTTTAAACAATGCGATTAAGTATTCTCCACTGGGTGGTACAGTTCAGCTGGAGCTTTGCTATGAGCAGGCAAAAGTTTTTTTGCGGGTTAAAGATGAAGGAATTGGGATTCCAGGAGCAGACTTACATAAGTTATTTGAGCCATTTTATCGAAGTAACAATGTGGGTGACATACCAGGTACTGGGTTGGGATTGACAGTTGTTAAAAAGTTAGTGGAAATGCAAGGGGGTCAAATCTTTGTGGAGAGTCAACAGGGCGTAGGAACAACATTTACAGTTGTTTTGCCTTAGAATTCAGTAGTTCAGCCTTAATATAAAAACTTTAACCGTCAAACGGCGAAAAAAGAATATTTCTTATTCCCTGTTTCCCATTCTCTCTTATAAACTTAGGAGTAAAGCAATGAGTAAAATTTTAGTGATAGAAGATGAGGTACAAAGTCGAAACCTGTTTCTAGAGTCTCTCTCTGAAGAAGGGTTTGATGTTATTGGCGCGGAAAATGGTCTGATGGGTGTTCAAATAGCTGAGAAACAAATTCCTGATTTAATAATTTGTGACATTTTAATGCCTCATCTTGATGGTTATGGTGTTCTTAGCCAACTGCGCCAAAACAATAAAACGTCAATGATACCTTTCATTTTTCTGACTAGTAAAGCTAGTACAGCAGAAATACGCAAAGGTATGAATTTAGGCGCAGATGATTACCTCACTAAACCTTCAACCATTGACGAAGTACTTACAGCGATCGCCACTCGTTTAGAAAAACAAGCAAATTTACGGCAGCTGTTAAACTCAGAGTACCAGACAGCTTCAGAATCACTGCCTGATCAAACTGCTCAACAAACAAATCCTGTGTCAATATTCCCTCAGTGTCCCAAACTTAGTCAAGTATTTAGTTTTGTTGAGGCTAATTATCATCAGCCAATCGGACTCAATGAAGTTGCTAATGCAGTTGGGTATTCTCCAGCTTATTTGACAGATTTAGTACGACGTGAGACAGGAAAATCTCTTTATCGTTGGATTATCGAGCGCCGTGTGACAGCAGCTCATTCTTTATTGTTAGAGACGAAGCAGAAAATAGAACATATTGCAGATGCGGTAGGCTATAATGACGCTAAGTACTTCAGCCGCATATTTCGTCAGATATACGGCATGTCTCCGCAAGCTTTAAGAAATAAGAACAAATTAAAAACAGCCAGTACTGAATCATACTGAATGAATACCGCGAACAAGATTCTCATAAAAAGATGTCTGTGAAAAGTGCAAAATCGTTATATCTCCGGTTAGTTACAGATATCGATTTTTTGATGCTAATTAGCCAAATATCCAGTAAGGAAGAATGCAAAAGAATTTTGCAGGAACTAGGTTATGATTTCACATGGGAAGAATGGGAAATTGCTACGACCAAACTTCAAATAGCAAACTCTGAAGATGATGAGCTAACAGAGGAACAGCTAAGATGGGTCAGTGGTGGTATAACTAGACGATCAGGAACAATCTTCAAATTCATAGAGGATCTTATGCGATAGCAATATACAGTTAATATCAAGCTATTTAAAAATTTCACGATGTGCTTCATTTTTATGTAATTTTTGTTTTGAAACAAGGTTTTAGTGTATGCTTGTTAGTGGAGGTGTAATAATACCTATACTATTTATTCATCATTTAATTTGAAAGCTATAAACTAGAAGTAACGTTTCTTCTGCTTTATGAGGTTTATTTACTCATCTGTATTGTTGCTTTTTGAACTGACAAATTGTTTGGCTCCAGTGCAAGCCCAAATTGCCACCCCATCCACTTGGCATAATGACTTCTTATTGCTAGCCCAAACACGAAATACACCGACTACCAAACAACAAACGGAGGTCAATAACCCACAACCGTTGCATAGAGAGAGTGCCAAAGAAGCTTCAAAAATTAACTTTATCCCACCGCAACCACCATACTATGAAGCACCTAGCGGTAGACGTAAAGGGGGAGCAAGTCGTTGCGCTAACTGCAATGTTGATGAGCTAGCTCTCACCGCCTTGGTACCTGGGAATCAGTCACAGTCTTTTTTAGCTTTAACTATTGCTAAGTATCCCACATTCTGGTTTTACATTCCACATACATTCGCCCACAAAGCCTCATTAGAGTTTGTACTGCAAGATGAACATCACAACTACATCTACAAGACGATCCTTACACCATCTACAATTTCAGGAGGGATTATTAGCATTCCCGCATCCCAGAAAGCAGCACCTTTAGTTATTGGCAAGAAATATCAATGGACTTTATCTATACGGGAGCAACAGAACTCTGTTTTTGTACAAGGTTATGTTCAAAGAGTTGCGTTGAATTCTGAAATGATGAATAAGCTAGAGTCAGCTAACTCAGGACAACGTCTGAAAGTCTATGCAGCCAATGGTATTTGGCAGGATACCTTAACTCTTCTGGCTAATCTCCATCGCAAATATCCACATGATACAATCGTAAAAAGTCAGTGGATTAGCTTATTGCAATCTGTGGGGTTGGAAGATATCGCTAGTGAGCGTATTATTGATTGTTGCAATCGTAGTAATTATCCCGCCCAGAACTGAAGTTCCGGGCTAATAGCGCGCATTCCATTGAAATGGACTGAAATCCTTGAGCAGTCCTCTTGAGAGGACTTTAGCTATCAGACAGCGATTTAAATCGCTGGCTGGCTGACAACCCAGGTGCAAGATATCAGGAAGGAAAATCCACACCCCAATTTGCCACCCATACCTTAAAATTCCTTAACATAGTTTGGAAATAATAACACCGACTTACTCTATTTCTAAAATTTATACACCCTATCTAAACTTACTCAGTTTCACATCTTAAATTTAGACAGTATTCTGATCACTATCAAGTAAGTTAAGGAGAGAAGAAAAATAGGCTAATATTACCACTAAAATTTATGATGCTCTAAAAATATCTATGCATTGCTCCTATGAAGCCTTTACTTCAGTGTTTTCGTCCAATTCGATGGTCTATTTCAGTCAAGATTACATCAGCGTTTCTCTTGCTGGGAATTTTACCAATGGGCGTAACTGCTTACTATAGTCTACAAAAAGGCTTAAACAGTTTAGCAATTACTCAGTATCGGCAACTAGAGCTTCTAGCAACCGGTACTGCAAGCCGACTCGATCAACTTATTATTGATGTTCAGCGCCTGATTGTTCAGGTAAGTAGTGATCCTATAGTTATCAATTTTCTCAGTACAACTCAATCTGTAAAACAACAACAAGTTCTAAAGCCCACACAACGGTTATTAAAGACTATTGTAAGTTCTCACCCTGGTTTTGACGCTGCTTACCTTTTAGATACGACAGGAAAATGTCTTGCTTCCAGTCAACCAAAATTTGTAGGTCAAGAGTACGCTTTTCGAGAGTATTTCCGCACAAGCATTCGAGGAGAACTTTATGTCTCCAGTCTTCTCTTAGGACAAACGACTGGACAAGCAGGAATCCATATTTCTTATCCGGTACGCTCAAATAGTGGTGACATTATAGGAGTGATAGTCATCAAGTCTAGCGCAAATAATTTGTGGAAGATGGTCAATCGCTCGAATATTAATACTTTCCTGATCGATGATAAAGGTATAATTATCAGTCACCCGAATCCCTCAGTTCTTTTCCATAGTGTTGTGTCTCTCTCTCCAGTAGAGAAGAAACAGATGATTGCTGATAGAAGCTACGGAAGCCAGAAAATTGAAAACTTAAATTTTCAAGAACTCGCGGTAATGGTAAGAGCAAAAGAACCAGGTCATGTTATCTATTCTCTTCCTAACAAGAAAATACGTCAAGTTGTGGGTTTTGCTCCCTTACAAGCGAAACCGTGGGTGTTGGGAGTAGAAGAAACTCATGATGATTTTGCAGTTCCCTTCAATAAACTAATTTGGCAATATACCAGTATTGTCCTAGTTGTGGGATTCGGCGCGATCGCCATTTCGCTACTTTTAGCACGGAATATTACAAGACCGATTCGTACTCTCATATCTGCTGCACATGCCTTAGAACGTGATGAATATGATCATTGTGTAGTGGAACTCCAAAAAACTTTAGTAGAGCAGTCTCATTCTCATGACGATATCGGTCAATTGATCAAAGTCTTCCTCAAAATGTCTGAAGAAATCAGGTTAAGATCTCAGCGATTAAAAATGCAGGTACTGCAACTACACGTTGAGATTGATGAAACTAGACGAGCAGCTCAAGTAGCCGAAATTACAGAAACTGAACATTTTCGCCAATTAGAGCATAAAATTCAAAAACTTAAACAGCGAGTATCTAATAAAGAAACGGAAACAGAATACTACCAAAGATTACAAGGCAAAGTGGAGGTACTTAAAGAGAGGATGCTGAATGGAAATCATAATAACTGATAAGTGTCAATTAATTCAGGTGAGTGGTAAAGAGTATGTCAGATGAGATTGATGAGTTAATTACACGAGAAGAAGTTTTATCAGGGTTTCCTGCCAGACGAGCAAGTACACTACTCTTTTTAATAGAGAGTCAGACAGCGCAACTTGCAGCGCGATCGCAAATGACATTTTCACTCACTCACAAAACTTCGCAAGAGCAAGATTTAGCTTTCTTCAAAGCATTTGCAGTAGAACAACAGTTGCTACATCCCACCATTCAACAACTAGAGCGGTATGCTCCACAGTGGGCGTCTCTAGTACCTGAAAATCCCAGAATCAAAGCTGCTCTTGCTCACGCCTTAAGTCAGAAATACTCCTTTCCCTACCATGTACTAAGGAATATTCGAGCAGCCTTGGGCTTAGATACACAGACAGTACGAGTTGCTTATTCTCGCTTATATAAAACAAGAATAGAGACAATTTTTGTATCCTCTCTACCTTTCATCGAGAAGTTACGTTGGACATTAGCCGCTATTGCTCAACGATTGGAGTCTCAGTCTCCGTTTTGGATTGCTTTACTTTTAACAATTGCATTAGGTCTACCACAAGCTATTTTAGCTTTACCAATCGCTGTTGCTTATATTGGGCCAATGGTAACAATTGCTCTTTTAATTGTTATAGGAGGTACGAATATCTTCACAATGGCATGTATGGCTGAAGCGGTGAGTCGTAGTGGTGACTTTCGTTATGGCAATGCTTCAATCAAAGAATTCGTCAGTAATTACCTAGGTAGAACTGGTTCGTTGATCTTCTCCATAGCAATTGGTATCCGAGTCTTTTTTATCGCTTTGGCGTGTTATATAGGTTTATCAGTAACTATGGCAAATTTCACACACCTACCCTCTACAGTATGGGGTGTGCTGCTATTTATTACTGGATTATATTTAGTCTTATACAAGTCGTTACGCTTTACCGTTGCCATGATGCTAGTGTTGGCAACGATTAACGTTGGATTAATTTTGACCTTGTCTATACTAGCATTTCAGCACATACAGTTAAATAACCTTCTATATATTAATTTGCCATTTTTCGGTGGTAACTCATTTACCCCGCAAATGATACAACAGGCTTTTGGAGTCAGTTGTATGCTTTATTTCGGACATACATATGTAGGTGAGTGTGCCAAATTCACTCTTCCTAGAGATCCCAGTGCAACTTCATTGATTTGGGGAACTATCACAGGTACTATTTTTTTAACAGTCCTTTTCTGTGTTTGGGTATTGGCAGTTAATGGTTCAGTCCCCCCATCTTTATTAGCAGAACAAATTGGTACTTCTTTGGATGTACTAGCAATAGAGATTGGTCCTATTGTGGGAATTTTAGGAACAGTTTTGGTTACTCTTCTTTTGGGAATGGCTTGGATTCGGAGTTCTAGCCTATTATTGAGTCTAGTACAAGAGTGGTTACCAATTCGCTCGCACCCTATCTTGTTGCTACCCCCTCATCAGGGAACTTTAATACTACGCCCTCGGCGTAATTTGATTCAAGTTCCCTGTTTAGGACTAACTTATTTGGGGATACAAGAAAACCAACCACAATTTCGCTTAGATATCCAATCACAAGGCAAAATTCATCGCGTACAGATTGCTACCGATGATTTTTGGGATATTCAAGCACTATTTCCACAGTTTCCTGAGTTGCAGAAACAACATGTTTGCCTGACCTTAAAGGTACAGTCCGTGGAACTCGAAGGTATATGGGTACAAGTTAAGTCATCGATGAATATGACTTATGAAGGTACACTGACGAGTAATAGTCACAAAGTTGTTCCAAAAACAACATCTCAAACGAGTTCAGTGCAGAAATGGGCGATCGCACCTAACGCTGTCCTCCGGACAATCTCTCAATGGCTCTGGAGCAACTTACAAAATAAGAGTTATTTTTTATTATCTATCAGCCCTCTAGTACTAGTTTTTCTACTAGCCGAATTGTTTTTCTTCGCTGGAGTGCAGTCATTTACCAGTGTACTTGCATTTGCAGGGGTATTGGGCAACTGTTTAGTAGGTGGGATATTTCCAATCTTGCTACTAATTACGAGTCGGCGTAAGGGAGATCTCATACCAGGAGTTGTTTTACGTATTCTCAATCAACCACTACTACAAGTCACTATTTACAGTCTTTTCATAGTTATTTTGGTAGTTCATAGTTTATTTATATGGCAGCATCCTATAGCTCGCGCTAGTGCCTTAAGTATTGCCTTTATATGCTTAGCCACAACCATAATGATGAAATTGCAAGGAATTTTTGCATCGCGGGTGACTGTAGAACTTAGAGAAGAACAGCAACCAGGTAAAACATCTATCTGCACAATTACAGGAGGTGGGAGACATAAGAGTGCGCAAGTGCTACTAGGCTATCCTGAAGGTGAGCAACAACACCAAGCTGCTACGGTTGAAATTCCTTCAATTTCTTCTTTACAGTACGCTATTTTTCAGTTACCAACCGAAAGAGAAGCAGAACTTAGAGTTTGGGTACACCGAACCAAATCCTTTGGTGATTCCAGAACTTTCCCAGCTATTTTAGAAATAGAAAACGGTATCGAGAAGATGCAATTTGATCTGAAATTATTAAGGGGACAAATTTTAATACCTCTACAAGAGGATAGATGTTGGTTGAAGGTAACTTTTCCGCCACCTTATCCTATTTCGGCTTAAGATGTCTAGAAATATAGGTATCGTTCAATCAAAGAAAATATTAGGAGGAAAATTATGACAACAATAGTATCAGTTCACTCATTTCGTGGAGGAACAGGCAAATCTAACTTAACTGCTAACCTTGGTGCTACCTTAGCACGTTCTGGAAAAAGGGTAGGGATTGTTGATACTGATATTCAATCACCTGGGATTCATACTCTGTTTAATCTCAATGAGCAAAGTATCAATCACACTCTTAATGACTATTTGTGGAAGCGCTGTTCTATTAAAGAGGCTGCTCACGATGTTAGCGACAAGTTGAGATTAGAAGAGAACAACGGAAAGAGTATTAAAGGCTGCCTTTACCTAATTCCATCAAGTATTAAAGCCTCTGATATTGCCAGAGTTCTCCGTGAAGGATATGACGTCATTCATCTCAATGATGGTTTTCATGAACTCAGTGATTGCTTAAATCTAGATTACTTGTTGATTGATACTCACCCTGGTTTAAACGAAGAAACCTTGCTTTCTATCGGAATTTCTCACATACTTGTAGTGCTTTTGCGCCCTGACAATCAAGATTTTCAAGGGACTGCTGTAACTATAGATGTAGCCCGTAAACTTAAAGTTCCACACATGATGTTGGTCATCAACAAAGTGCTACAAACTTTGAATTTTGAAGATCTTCAGCAACAAGTAGAAAGCACTTACAATGTTTCTGTTGCAGGTATGATGCCTTTATCAGAAGATATAGTGCAACTTGCTAGCCATGATCTTTTTTGTACCTGTTACCCGGAACATCCTATATGTCAAACATTTGAGGGAATTGCTGCACAAATTGCAAGTGTAGAGCAATCATAATTAAAAATGTCATAGTTTGTTGTTGGAAAAAATCATGGCAAATCTCCAAGAATTTCGTACTTCCATCCTAGCTAAACATGGTGCCAATAACGCAGAAGTAGAGGAATTGTTAACCTACAATAAAAACATCTTTGACCATAGCATCTTAGATCAGTCTATTGCTTTACCTCTAACTCCTGAAGCACATATTCCTGTTTGGGAAGAATATGTACAAAAAGCCACAGAGATTGGTGCCTATAACGCTCTAAAGCAATACCTTGTACAGTTACAATTTCCTATTCAAAAGGATATTAGTCAAACCGAGACATATCGTGCTGCAACTCGTAAGGGAATTTGCGTTGGAAGTGGAATAGAAAATAGTGGGCTTTCGTTACAGCAACCTGATAAGCTTGAGTTAATTTTGTATCCTAGCTTAGCTGGAACAATTCCTGTATTGTTAACTAGCAACCGAGATGATTTTATCAGTTTAGTACAGGCATTGACTTTCCATAATGAACCTCAAACAATCCCAGCTTCTATGGGAGCTTGTACTGTCTCTGGTTTCAACAATTGGGATAGAATTCATCGCTATCGACAACAGTGGGAGAAACTAGATCCAAAAAACTGTTCTAACGCTGCATGGTCGCAAGAGTTTCGCCAAATAATTCCCCGTAAAGAGCTTTATCAAGACCGATTCATGATCTTGAGTACAGGTTCCTATAGTAACGTCACCGCTAGTGAATTAGGACTATCAAGGGAGGAGTGGCAAAAACTATCCTTGAAAATTCGTCTAGAACATGAAAGTACCCATTACTTTACCTACCGATTGTTTCACTCTATGCGTAACAATTTGCTAGATGAGTTAATTGCAGACTACATAGGGATTGTTGCTGCTATAGGATATTATCGAGCAGATTGGTTTTTACGCTTTCTGGGATTAGAAGTTTTTCCTAATTACCGTGAAGGTGGTAGACTACAAAACTACCGAGGTAAGCCACCGCTGTCTAATCGTGCATTTCAAGTGCTTCAATCCTTAACAAAAGCAGCAGCAGAACAACTAGAAAACTTTGATACTAAATACGCCAATAAGCCAAGAGATCCATACATTCAAGCTTTGATACTCATGAGTTTATCTTACTTAACCTTAGAGGAATTGGCATCACCAGAAGCGAATGTTCGGATTCAATATCTTGTAGATAAATTACAGAAGATACATCCTCAGCAAGGACAATTAACGCTGAGTAGGTAAACAGTTTAATAAAAAGGAGTCAGAATTCAGGAGTCAGAATTCAGGAGTCAGGAGCCAGGAGTCAGGAGTCAGGAGTCAGAATTCAGGAGTCAGGAGCCAGGAGTCAGGAGTCAGGAGTCAGGAGTCAAAATTCAAGATACATCATTGTCCTAAAGCATCATAAAATCAAATCGGTTTTTGTCAAATTTTTTAAACTATAAATAATTTTTGGAAATTTGAGATATGAGACAAGTCTTACTTCAAGAACTGAACAACAATGATATCAAATGGTTAAATGAAGTTGGACGTAAGGTAGAAGTTCCTAGTGGCACAATCTTAGTGGATACAGAAAGAACAATTGATTTCTTTTATATCCTTTTGGATGGAACTTTAGTAATGACAATGCCACTACATACAGGTCATGCTTTGAACCGTGCTTTTTTAGCAATTGAAGGTGCAGAAACTTCAGAACAGGAGATTGTTCAACTATCTAGTGGTGAAGTTGCTGGGAAAATTCCTCTTCCTGGAACTCCCTCCCTTCCTACGAAAGTAACAGCAAGCAAACCATCATTAGTGCTGGCGGTACCGCAAAAGCAATTAACAGCGAAACTCCAACATGACACTTGGTTTGCTGCTCGTTTCTATCGAGCGATCGCCATCCTACTACTAGATCGTTGCCAGAGTTTAATAAATCGGTTTGGTCGAAGCAACCTAGTGCAGAGACAGCCTGTCAGAGATGCCTTATACGTTTTTGGGGAATTGTATGATAGTGACATTGACTGGTTTATAGCTCAAGGTCGTCTCGAACAAATAGCTCCTAACACCACGCTTATTTCTGAAGGTGGTTCTGTTGATTCACTCTATATTTTACTTGATGGAAGTGTATCACTGTCAGTTTCAGATTATGAACGTAATCCTCTTATACAAGCATTTGCAGCTATAGAAGAAACTGAAATTACAGGACGAGAAATTGGAAAATTGTCAAAAGGTGCAATTTTTGGTGAAACACCCTTCATAGATAACCGCCTACCCCAAACAACTGTAAAAGTAGTGACAAATTCATTAGTCTTAGCGATGAGCAAAGAAATACTCGCAGCAAAATTACAGCAGGATATTGGCTTTGCGTCTCGCTTTTATATGATTATTAGCTCACTGCTTTACCATCGTTTCCAAGGAATGCTCAATTGGTTAGGGTATGGTAGAAAGGTCTACAGTAATACTCAGCCTTTAACTACTGTATTTGAATATGAAGATGAATTGGATTTCACCAATTTAGATCGAATGACTTTGGCTGGTGCAAAGTTCGATTGGATGAGACGAAAACTTGTTCGATGAACAGTAAATATTTATCAAGGACTATGGTGTGAATTGATAAATTGTTAAAGCTTATCATTAATTTTCAGTTGTTTTTATGTGTTAAGTCAAATGTTAAGTCAACAGCAAAAAATTTTCCGCAAAGAGTCTGTAGAGCGTTTAGCTTCGCCGGAAAGACTTGATCAATTAATGCAAGTTGTTAATCCTAAAAGCTGGTTACCGCTTGCTGGTATGAGTTCAATTCTGACAACTGCTTTTGTTTGGAGTATTTACGGTCGGATTCCTGTCACCCTCGATGGTCAAGGAGTACTAATTTACCCTCACAAAGTTCTGCCAGTTCAGTCAAAAAGTTCAGGTCAATTAGTTGCTCTCAATGTCAAAGTTGGGGATGTTATAAAAAAGGGAGATACACTAGCAATACTTGACCAACCTGATCTACGCAAACAGCTAGAGCTAGCAAATGCTAAGTTGGTACAGCTAAAAAACCAAAACCGTAATGCTACTTTGCTACAACAGGAACGCCAAGATTTAGATAAGAGGACATTATCTTTACAGCGGCAGAATTTACAGCAAAATCTTGAGACTGTCCAGAGTATAACACCTCTGATTCGAGAGAAAGGACTAGTATCAATTCAACGGGATCGCATCAATTTGAAGGAACGCTTGTATACTATCAGACAGTTGCTTCCTACTCTAAAAAAAAGATGGAAGATTCGGGAAATGTTATTTGCTCAGGGAGCAGTTTCTGATGATGTTGTTCTGCAATCACGACAAGAATATTTAGATGGGCTAGCGAAAGTAGATGACGCTGAATCTCAATTGAAGCAATTAGATTTTAAAGAAGCAGATGCTCAACGACAGTATTTACAAAGTTTAAACTCCATTAAAGATTTTCAAGCTCAATTGAGAGATTTAGATAGTAAAAAAGCAACTGTAGAGCAACAAGATTTACAAACTATTACAACTAGAAACAACGAAATTAAAGATCTTGAACGAGAAATTGCAAAATTAAATCAGCAATTAAACGATAATAGCAAAATTATTAGTCAATCTTCCGGACGGATTTTAGAAATCGCTGCTGTTCCTGGACAAATTTTAAATCCAGGAAGCCGTATTGTAACAATAGAAACAGAAGATCCATCTCAGCGACTGGTTGCTGTTACATACTTCTCTATTGCAGACGGGAAGAAAATTCAACCAGGGATGGATATTCAAATTACACCCCAAATCATTAAACGCGAACGGTTTGGTGGCATACTAGGTACTGTAACGAATGTCTCAAGGTTTCCAATTACAAAAGAAGCTGCTGCTCAAGAAGTAGGTAATTCCGATATTGTAGAAAATTTGGCATCTCGCCAAGAGGGGTTGATCCAAATAACCTCTAACATGGAGGTAGATCACAAGACTTTTAGTGGTTACAAGTGGTCATCTTCTAAAGGTCCGCATGTAGAGCTTTCTCCTGGAACTACCACAACAGTTCGTGTCAAACTCGAAGAACGAGCACCTATTACTTTTGTTCTACCAATTTTAAGGGAAGTTACTGGTATTTATTGATCTTTATTATAGGTAAAAGGGAATGCTGTGGTTTCTACAAGTTTCGCAACCAATTTTTTATCCTCCCCTCTCAACCGCTTAAAAAAATTCCTACCAAATCGCGGAAACTACGTAAAAACGCCTACAGTATTGCAAATAGAATCAGTAGAGTGTGGTGCTGCGGCTCTAGGTATTATTCTAGCTTATTATGGCTGCTTCATCCCTTTGCTTGAACTGCGTCAAGCCTGTGGCGTTTCTCGTGATGGGAGTAAAGCATCTAATGTTTTAAAAGCAGCCAGAGCATATGGTTTAGAAGCAAAAGGCTTTAAGCGGGATCTAGAACGATTACAAGAATTAAGCCCTCCATATATAGTATTTTGGAATTTCAACCACTTTTTAGTTGTAAATGGCTTTCGCGGGGAGCAGGTTTATCTTAATGACCCTGCAAGTGGTTCTCGACAAGTATCGAGACAGGAATTTGATGAAGGGTACACAGGTGTGGTACTGGTTATGGAGCCTGGTGAGGGTTTTAAGCGACAAAACCGCAAAACCAGTATGGTCAGTTCATTATGGGAGCGGATGCAAAGTTCTGCTGGAGCTTTAGTTTACTGTATCCTAGCAGGATTTTTATTGGCAATTGTTGGACTGATCATACCTGTATTTAGCCAGATTTTTGTAGATGATATTCTCATTCAGGGTCGCCAAGTCTGGTTAAATCCATTACTAGTAGTGATGGTAATTACTGTACTCCTTCAAGGAATATTAACTTTGCTGCAATTGTACTACTTGCGTCGTCTTAAACTCAAATTATCGATCGCAATGTCTAGTCGTTTTTTGTGGCATATCCTACGGTTACCTGCTCAGTTTTACGCACAACGTTTTCCAGGAGAGATTAGCGATCGCAATCAGCTCAATGACCACGTTGCAGAAATACTTTCAGGACGATTAGCAACTACTGCCATCGATTCAGTTATGGTGGTGTTTTATGGTATAGTCATGTTTCAGTATGACTGGTTATTAACATGCATTTTAATAAGTTTTCTTGGTATAAATGTCTTATCTTTACAATTTTTTGGAAGTCAACGTGCAGACACCAGTCAGCGTCTGTCATTAGAATTTGGTAAATTGAGTGGTACAACAATTGCGACGATTCAAAGTATAGAAACAATAAAAGCTTCTGGATTAGAGTCTGACTCCTTTACTCGCTGGGCAGGATATTATGCTAGAACTATCAATTCCCATCAAGAATTGGAAGTTATAAATCGTCTTGTGTCTGTATTGCCATCACTGTTGTCATCTTTAGGAACGATGTTGCTTCTTGTTGTTGGTGGATTGCGAGTAATGGACGGACACCTTAGCATCGGTATGTTAATTGCTTTTCAAGGTTTAACACACAATTTTATCGAGCCAGTTGGTAATCTCATCAGTTTTGGTTCAATGCTGCAAGAATTGCAAGGTAACTTGGCTCGTCTCGATGATGTCTTGTGCAATCCAATTGATCCACAAATAGAAGAAAAAGAAAGCAAACAACACTCTTCAGATAACTTCAACAGACACAAATTACAAGGCTACATAGAGTTAAGAAATATTACTTTTGGATATAGTCAAGTAGAACCACCTTTGATTGAAAACTTTAATCTTTCGATCAAACCCGGACAACGTATAGCATTAGTTGGTGGTAGTGGTTCTGGTAAATCAACAATTGCTAAATTAATTAGTGGACTCTATGAACCTTGGTCTGGAGAAATTCTCTTTGACGGTCATCCTAGAAACGAGATTCCACAGCAGATATTGACAAATTCCATTGCTGTGGTTGAACAAGACATCTTGCTTTTTGGTGGTACGGTAAGAGAAAACCTCACTTTGTGGGACAGTACTGTACCAGAAAAGAATTTGGTGCAAGCATGTAAAGATGCGACCATTCATGATGTTGTGCAGTCATTAACTGGTGGTTATGATGGCGAACTTATAGAGGGTGCTGCTAACTTAAGCGGAGGTCAACGACAACGGTTGGAAATTGCCCGTGCTTTAGTGAATAACCCCTCGATTCTTGTGATGGATGAAGCAACTAGCGCTTTAGATGCAGAAGCGGAAAAGCTAGTTGACCAAAATTTGCGACAGCGAGGATGTACTTGCGTGATTGTAGCACATCGGCTAAGTACTATTCGAGATTGTGATGAAATCATTGTGCTTGAACGTGGCAAAGTTGTACAAAGAGGTATTCATCAGGAATTGTGGCAAGTTGATGGAGTCTACTCTCGGTTAATCCGTACAGAGGGTGAAGCAATTTCAGAAGGATAAACTATATATGTTAAATCAAGATAATAATAAAGATTTTCAAGGAAAAATATATCAATTACAAGGGAATGAGCCACTTCTGCTGGATAAACCACAAATGGTTTGGGTGATACAGTCTGGTGCTGTAGCATTATTTGCTGTAGAAGTTAAAGATGGAGCAATTATTGGCTCTCGGAGTTACTTGTTTAGTTGCGCTTCAGGAGAAGCTCTGTTTGGTGTTGCTCCACACAGTAATAGTCAAAATCGTAGTATTTTAGCTGTACCTATCGAACAGACAGAACTCTTGCTTTTGCATCCAGAATGTTGTATTGAATTGGTCAAAAGTGGTAATACTAAGGCGATCGCTTTAATAGATGATTGGGTACAAAAGCTTGGTAACACTCTTTCCCATACAAATAAACCTGCAATTCAGGTACAAGCTGAGGGAGAATCAAGACTTTCTCTAATTGAGAATCAAACGCTCCAACCAAAAGCTGGTCATAACTGTTGGATACACATTCAGCAAGGGTCAGTTTCTTTGATGGGATTAGCGGAATTGACCGTAACTTCTGAAACTGACTTTTTTCCTTTAAGCGATCGCATGTGGTTAAAAGCAAATGGTACAGTTCAGCTTATCACACAAACAACACTCTCACTTCACGATCCCAGTATTCTTTTAACAGGATTGTCCGAGCTTCATAGCAAACTTCTAGATTACACAAATCTTCTCAACCAACAACAAGCTCAAGAAGAACGCCAACGCTTGCAGATCCAGGAACGACTAAATCGACAGGTAACTGTAGAAGCACTCGGAGAACTAGCATCAACTTTAAATGCTAAAGATGCCAACTTGTTCATGGAGGGTGTACCTTTATTAGTTGTTGCTGGTGCAGTAGGCAGATCGCTTGGTATTACGATCAACCCTCCTGCTCGTTCAGAGAATCTTGAGCGAGTTAAGGAACCACTAGAAGCTATTGCTCGATCCTCAAAACTGAGAATTAGAAAAGTCTTATTAAGAGATAAATGGTGGCAGAAAAATTCTGGCCCTTTAGTAGCTTATACTTTACAAGATAAGCAACCAGTAGCACTTTTGCCGATTTCTCCTACTCGATACGAACTGTTTGACCCTATTAAACAAACTCGGACTCCAGTAGATGATCGGATCGCTGATACACTCGACCCCTTCGCCTATATATTCTGTCAATCTTTACCGGATAAAGCCCTTAAGGCTTTAGGACTAATAGGTTTTGCTTTTAAAGATACTGTTCGAGATTTATTGATAACATTATTATGTGGTATTGTCATTAGCGTATTAGGAATGTTAACTCCGCAAGCAACTACTATCTTGCTGGATCACGCTATTCCTGATAGTGATAGAGGATTAGTATTACAAGTCGGTGTGGGATTGTTCGTTGCTGCTGTGGGTGCAGCAGTATTCCAAATAGCTCAAAGCTTGTCACTGCTGCGGGTGGAAACAAAAACAGAAACTTTGATGCAACCAGCTGTTTGGAGTCGTTTATTGAATCTCCCAGTTTCTTTTTTTCGCAAGTACACTATGGGGGATTTACTATCAAGGGTTTTAGCAATTACCGCAATTTCACGTGAACTTAGTGGTACAACTGTTGTCAGTTTTATTAGTGGTTTATTTGCTGTACTCTACTTAGTACTCCTTATAAATTACAGTCTGCAATTATCTTTTGTTCCTATAGTTACAGCTTTGGTAACAGCTGCGGTCACGATTCTCTCGACTGTATTCCTATTTCAGGCAATTACTCCTTTACTAGAATTACAAGGAGATATCAATGGCTTAACCGTACAGATGATCAATGGAGTGTCTAAGTTGAGACTTGCAGGTGCTGAGGGGCGAGCTTTTGCAACTTGGAGCAAAAGGTATACTCAACAAATGAAACTGACCCTTAAATCTCAGAATATTGTAGATTGGGTGAGATTCTTCAATACTATAATACCAACAATTAGTTCTGGTGCCATGTTTTGGTTAGTACTTCAATTGATGCATGCGAATCAGACTGCAATGACTGTTGGTACTTTTTTGGCATTCCAAACGGCATCAGGTACATTTATACATGGTGTTTCAGGAGTAAGCAATACAGTTAGTGGAACCTTGCGTGTTATCCCTCAATTCCAACGAATGAAACCCATTTTAGCAGGAAAACCAGAAGTAGAGATGTCTACCACAGACCCAGGTAGGCTTATTGGTAGAATAACTGTAGACCACGTTATATTCCGCTATCGTAGTGATGGACCACTCATTCTAGATGACGTAAGTCTGCATGCAGAGCCAGGGGAATTCATCGCCCTTGTAGGGGGTTCTGGAAGCGGGAAATCAACTATATTTCGTTTGTTACTAGGATTTGAAACTCCACAAGCAGGTGCCATTTACTATGATGGTCAAGACTTATCAGGTGTGGATATTGATGCGGTACGCAGACAATTAGGCGTTGTTTTACAAAACGGACGGCTCATGTCAGCATCTATTTTTGATAATATTGCTGGTGGTGCGCAAGTTACATTGAATGAAGCATGGGAAGCAGCGTGGATGTCTGGATTGGCTGATGATATTGCCAATATGCCTATGGAGATGCATACAGTGATTAGTGAAGGTGGTAGTAATATTTCTGGAGGACAGCGTCAACGTCTTTTAATTGCACGCGCACTGGTCTTAAAACCCCGAATTTTGTTGTTTGATGAAGCAACCAGTGCTTTGGATAACAAAACTCAGGCAATTGTAAGCCAAAGCTTAGATCAATTGCAAGTTACCAGAGTGGTGATCGCCCACCGATTAAGTACTATTCGTAATGCTGACCGAATCTATGTTCTTAATAAAGGTCAAATTCTACAGCAAGGAAAGTTTGAGGAACTCGCTAATCAAGAGGGATTATTTGCTCAGTTAATGGCGCGCCAAATGGCGTAAGTTTAACAACAAAAATTTATCATCATCTCGCTCCAATGCATGCGGAACATCCCAATTTTCTACAGAAGCTTGATAGCCCTCACCCCTACCCCTCTCCCAAGTTTGGGAGAGGGGAAAAATGTTGCTAGTTCCCCTTCTCCCATTTATGGGAGAAGGGGTTAGGGGATGAGGGCTGTCAATGTTTTTGCATATTTGGGATGCTCATAACCACTTGGTGCAGAATACAAAAACTGCAAAATTTATATCACCAAAAATCACCAATAACCTAAAGAAGTTATTACACAACAAGAATATTTCTGATTTAGATTAGTATAAGTGGCTAGGTGATTTCCGAGAAAAAAATACCTGGAGAGTGCGAGTTTCGGCTTCGCTCAACTCACGATCCCTCAGTTGGTTGAGCGAAGTCGAAACCAACGGCGGTGATCACCTTAAATAAGTTAGGGCTTTCGCATTAGAGCGCTTTCCAGTTCCACTACCGTCTTTTTTACAAGACTAGGAAGCTCCCTATTTTTAATGCATAAGCTCATAAATTTGTACAGTATGTAAGTCTTATCAAACAAAAATTTATTATGTGTGGATTAGCTGGCTTTCTTAACTTAGAAGAAAATAAGCACCAGAAAAACGAGCGCCTAAATATTTTGAAGCGGATGAGTACACAATTGTCTCTTCGTGGTCCTGATGATGAGCAATTATTTGACTCAGAGCGGTTATCTTTAGTATTTAGACGCTTATCAATTATAGATGTTTTGGGTGGACAGCAGCCAATATGGAACAGCGAGCAAACAATGTTTGTAGCGGTGAATGGCGAAATTTATAATTACAAAGAACTACGCTCGAAGTTAGAATCTAAATACTATTTTAGCTCTCATTCCGATGCCGAGGTGGTTTTACACTTGTATACAGAAGGGGGTTTAGATGCTCTCAATCAGTTAAATGGAATGTATGCGATCGCTATTTGGGATGCTCGGAAGTCAGAATTATGTTTAGTACGCGATCGCTTAGGTATCAAGCCATTATACTATTGTCAAGTCGGTTCGCAATTAGTATTTGGTTCTACATTAGCATCCTTGCTAGTACATCCTGATGTTACTAACATTCCCCAATGGCAAGATTTAACAAATTTAAGTGCATTTAGCTCCTATGTAAAAGGAATCAAAAGATTACCCGGCGGATATTATCTGACTGTCAACACAGAAGAGAATGTAATAAGACAAGATTGCTATTGGAAACTGAGCAACTATTTTGTTAACTCATCTGTTGATGACTGTCGTTCACCTCAAGACTACGTTGATGAGTATCGCTCTCTGTTTGCTGACAGTGTGAAGAAACAACTGATGAGTGATGTACCTGTGGGAGCTTTCTTGAGTGGTGGTCTTGATTCCAGTGCTATTGTTGCTGCTGCAAGTAAACATACAAAGGATTTACATTGTTTTACGGTTGTATCAGATTATTCCATTTCCGTAGGAGATGCAAAAGCCGCTCAAAGTCTTTGCGAGCATTTGAATCTACCTTTTCATCCTGTCTGGTTTGACCCTGAAAGAATTTTAGAGGTCATGAATTTCTCTTTAGAAAAATTTGAATATTTTATTTGGTTAATAGATAGTCCAAACTTTGAGATAGAATGGGTATTAAAGCATGAACTCCACCGCTATGTTAAAACTTTGATACCTGAGTTGAAAGTAATTTTGTTAGGACAAGGTTCTGATGAATTTGCTGGGGGTTATTCAACTCCTGAAGATTTGCCACAGTCTAACTGGAATGCTTTTAGCAGTAACATGATGAAAATGGAGCAAGAAGTAAATAGCTCCAAACAACAGACCAACTTAAAAGATGGATCATATCTTTTTGATATATTAGGCAATGAGTCTATATCTTTTCCAGAAGAGTGTACTTTTTTCCAAAGAGAAATGCTACGACGGGTATTGACGCTACAAAGATATAATCTTTGGCACGAAGACAGAAGCTCTTCCGGTCAAGGAATCGAATCTCGTGTTCCCTTTTTGGATCATCGTCTAGTAGAATATTTAGCTGCTATTCCACCCAGTATGCAAGAAATTCTCTTTTGGGATAAGAAAATTATCCGAGAAATGTCAAGAGAATGGTTACCAGATGATTTAGCTTACCGAAAAAAATCTTATGCAGCCGATCCAGCTAGTTGGATGAAAACCAAACATAAAATTTTAGTGAACATTTTTGACGATTTTTACAACAAATATCAACATCTAAAATCTTTCCAGAACTTTCCTCTAAGTTCTAAGATAGCAAAGTGGTTTAAAGAAGCTAATACAGAAGATGCGCAGGGAATTCATACGATAAATAAATTATTAAATACTATTGCTATGATAGTATTTAATAACCTGTGTTTAAATCGAGAAATAGGGATTGATATAAGTAAGTTTAAAGGGCAATCACCTCTAGAAGAAATTCATAACTTTTAGCTTATGAGGCAAGAAAATTAAAGCCAATTACCCAAAAGAATGTAAGACGCCCAAAAGCGAGGATGCCTATAATTAGAAGAGTTTAAAATTTCAACTTGAGCGCGACGCAAAGCTTCTGCTTTATTTACACGATTTTTAGCTAACTCTCGATAAAACCGACTCATCAAGACGGCGTTAGATTCGTCGTCTATGTTCCACAACGAAGCAAGTGTACTGCGTGCATTGGCTCGCAATGCTACCCCAGCTAGTCCTAGAACTGCTCGTTTATCTCCTGCTGCTGTTTGACAAGCACTAAGCACAAGTAATTCAATCGCATTAGGATTATTTGGCTCTCTACTTTCAAGTAGATTACTTAGCTCATTAACTTTTATAGGTTTATCCCACGCTAGAATAAAATTCTGGTCTGGGTTGGAGCTAAACTGACCGTGAGTTGCCAGATGAACAACTGAAAATGGCAATGCTCTAATTTTACTTTGGAGAGCTGAACTAGTAAAATCTTGATTGAGTAAGAGAGTGCTTGGTGCTTCGGATTTGATTTGGTTTAATTCTTTTGATACATTCGTTAGTGCAGAGTATCCTGAGCGTGCTTCAGTCAATCCACCAGCCAAAATCCTTAAAGTCGAATCTTTTATGGGCTTGGGTTTTAGTAGAGCTAAAGCTGGAGTGATAGCAATACTATATTTTTCGACAAGATATTGTTTACCATCATGAAGGGCTGCTATGGGAATATTCCGTAACGAGCCATCTAAAAAGAAAACAATAGTTTGAATCTTATTCCGGGCTAGGTCTGTCTGAGCTGGTTGAACTAACCAATTATAGACTACTTGAGACAAAGCTTTACCCTCTGGTGCAGTGTAGGGTTTTTCCAGAGTTTGCCGCAACCTCTCTAGTATATCTTCAACTTGCTTCTGAGGTATATATGTTACGTAGTGTAACAAATCTTTTTGCTGAGGCAATTTAACCATCACCTCTATCCTATTTGGTAAAATGATAGGAGAAATAAAAGCTGCTGTTAGATTTGTTTTGTCAAGAACTTGGTCAAGAAGTATGGGTTGGGAAGATAAACAGGCAGTTTGAAAGAAGTTATCTAGTTCAGCCAGTTGTAAAGATTCTATAACTAGACGAGCTTGGACTAGGTTTTGTTGACTGGGTTGAGAATTATCTGCTGGGGATAATAGCAAATCTACAAGTTCGCGATATACTGGCTCTACTTGATCTCTAAAGTTAAATTGAATATCTGGATTGATGGCAACTAAATCATTACGCAAGGATTTTAAGGTATTGTATGCTTCAGTGTAAGAGGCGATCGCGGCTTTTCTATTTCTCTGAGCTTTATACAACCGTCCTAATTGCCATTGCCATTGATACGCAACATCTAGTGCATTAATTGCTTGGGCTTTGAGTAAGGCTTGCTGGGTTAACTGTTGCGCACTATTCCACTGCTGGGTTTGTTCATAAATCCCTCCCAAAGAACCAAGGGCGTACGCTTCTGCTCGGTGATCTCCTATACTTTTAGCTTGTTGCACAGATGTCGCTAACAGTTGAGCGATCTCATTCCAAGAGGGAGAATTTTGTGGTTCTAACTGTTTGAATTCTTTTAGACTTTGGGCAAAGTCAATCTTTGCATATATTGTTTCATGGCTGGGAGGCAAGTGAGCAATCTGAGACTGGATTTGTGGTAAGAAATCTCTTACAAATGATAATTGCTGGTTTTCCAGCAATAAATTTAGTTGACTTAGTTGTGATTTAAGCTTAGTGTTTGGGTTGGTAGATGTAGCAGCAGATCTTTGGTAGAGCTTTAATGCTGTTTGCGGATCTTGCTGAACTTGAGCTAAGTTACCTAAACTTTGTAAAGCATCACTTACGTCTGAAGGAGATCCCAATTGTTGCGCGATCGCTAAGCTTTGCTGCAAAACTTTTTTAGATTGGTCTAGATCTCCAACCACTCTCAGTACATTACCCAAATTCCTTAATCCAGCTGCTTTTAAGACTGAATCTGGTTGGTGTTGCAAATTTTGATTAATTTGGGTTAACTGTGCTAAAGCATTGCGGTTAAGTCCTAAAGCTTGCATCGCTTGCGCTTGGTTAATTTGATTGCGGATTCTTCCAGAAGAATCTCTAGCTTGAGTGTAAGCACTAGTAGCTTTTTCCCAAGTCTGTAGAGCTTGCTCTGGTTTACCCTGACGCATTTCTAGCAGTCCTTGGGTGTTTAGTATTTGAGCTTGAACTTGTGCGTAATCTTTTGAGTTCCTCGTTTTTCCTTGTGTTTCTAATAGCTTCACACCCTCAATTACCGCCTGACTTGCCTTATCCCACAAACCTAGTCTCTGATAGACCAATGAAATATGACTTAGAGTCATAGCTGTCTTGAGATCATCTCTTTGAGCTTTAAAAATTTTAACTGCTTGCTCTAAAACTTTAACTGCATCAAAGAGTTTTCCTTCTTCATAAAGAATTTTACCCTGTTGTACCAGATTGTTCGTGCTAGCTGAGTCAGGTGATAAAGTTGAAATTGTTGAGATTGCAGTAGGAGATTTTGCCAAGACAGAAGGTAAACCTACAGTGCATAAAAACCCGGTCACAAATGTAAGTATGAGTTGAATGAGCCGATTCCGAAACATTTTATTCATGACAAGCAGCAGAAGTAATACGGGGTTTTTGAGATGTAACTGTAGGTGCACTAGCAGTGAGTACCACATCACCATGCTCATCAATTACCCACCCTTGAGCTTCAATGAGCGAGTCTGATACGAAGGTAGTATTTTTTGCAGGCGTAGAATCAGTATAGTGTTTATTTGGATCATAATTTTTAGGCGATCGCTCAGCAGCAGTAAAGGTCAATTGACCCCAATCTTCAAGCAGACTCTCACTACTGAGAGCTTCTCTAGGAGTTGGTGGTAATCCTCCTTGTCCTATAACAGTAAACCTACTTTCTCCATTTACAAGATGACTTCCATTAACTGAACAGCCTTGAGCAATTAGCTTGCTCACATCAACTAACTGCGTTGGAAGTTTAACCAACCCATAAGTGGGGTCAGTATTTGCCTGTGCTTTGATTTGCACAATACCAGATAGACTTGGATTTCCACCTATTTCAGGGTCACCACCAATAGCAGTAATTTTACTATCATTTGAAACAAGTATTCCATCCGTGTTGATCATTACCTTACCACCAAAGCTGTTTCTTGCATTAGAAGTGATAAAGCTGTTACCTACTAATATCAAATTGTTACTTTCAATACTTACGCTACCACCGCGAAATTGACTAGCATCAATAGCACTGGTAACTATCTGACCATTGTTTCTTAGCAATAAAGTCCCTGCTTTAATAGCAATACTACCTCCTGATGTTCTAGGAGAGGCTGTTGTGATAGAACCATTGTTCAGCAACAGTTTTCCCGTGTTGATGATAACATTTCCTGGATTTCCATCCGCTTCTGACGAAGCAACCAAACGAGCACGATCGCTTATCGATAACACTTTGCTGTCGATTGTAATAGTTCCTGCATTACCCATGCCTTGATCAGCAGCGACTTGAGCAAATACATCACTGCCTTTTCCACTAAAGGTTACACTATCACTAGCTTTGATAGTTACATTGCCTGCATTCCCCCGTCCAAAAGTTGCAGTAACTAATTGACCGGTATTACCCGCTTGAACATCTTTTGGCACACCAGTTACAGTCACAGATTTTGCTGTAATATTGATGTCTCCAGCCCTACCTATAGCCCCTTGTTCTAACCTGCTGAGTACAAAACCTCCATCAAACGTAACCGCACCCTGAGCATTAATATTTACATTACCTGCATTTCCTTGCGATTGAGGAAATACATTGGTTACAAGAAACGCCTTGTTAGTTAACAATAATGAACCAGTGTTAATATTGATATCACCACCCTTCCCCATACTTCCAGGTATTAAGCTAGTTACTTCACTATTGTCAACAAAGACGCTATCACGAGCATTGATATTCACTTTACCTCCATTACCTCGCCCAGCTGCAGTAGCATCTAATGCTGAGTTATCACTTAAAGACAATGAGCCAGCTGTTACGTTAATATTCCCACTATTCCCATCGGAGTTAGCAACGTCTTCAATTCTGCTTCCTTTGATAGTAATATTCCCCGTTGCATTCAGTGTAATATCTCCGGCTTGGTTGCCAACGGCTCCCAAATTGCTTGATATTCCACCAGTCAGAAGGCTAGCTCCAGAAATATCTATGTTACGTGCATTGATTGAAATACTACCACCACTACTATCAAGCACGTTCACACCAGATTTGTTAATTAAGGAAACATCAGAAGGTATGACATTGTTGGGAAAAACGAAATTCCCATTCTCTTGAAAGGTCACTGTCCCTGGCTCACTTAAACCTCCCAATTGAACACGACCCCCTGGCGCTTGTAATAAACCACCATCTAATTGGACATTACCACCGAGCAGCGCCAAAGTTTTTCCTGGCTTGACTCCCAAACCAACAAAGTTATCAAAGCTACCACCTGCACCATCCAATCCTAAGGACTGACCTTGTCCTTTCACAACGATGTTTCCTGACTTATAGCCAAATTGTAAACCAATGGGAACATTTACTGTTAACAGTGGGTTGCTTTGAGGAGTCGTTGCACTAAACTGAGTTCCATCAGCAAATATAAGGCTCTGTGCTGTACTTGCAGTAAATGAACCCCCTATATTCAAAGAGGCATTAGGACCAAACACAATTCCACTAGGATTGAGTAAAAATAGGTTAGCTGTTCCATTTGCTTTAATCACACCATCAATGTTTGAGATAGCCCCACCTGTTACGCGAGTCAAGATATTGCCAATGGTAGAACTATTATTGAAGTATGCGGTGTTGCCACCAGGAACAGAAAATGTTGTAAAACTATGAAATAAATTATTTCCACGCTGAGTCCCTCCCTCAATTAGGCTTGTGGAACCTTGGAGAGTGACTGTGGAATTATTGCTTAAGGTATTATCAGGTTTTATTTGTGCTAGGGCATAGTTTTCAAAAGAAGTCATTGCGAGAGCTAAAAAGGTAAGGCAGGTGAGTTTCCTACCCCATATCTTTGAGCTTTGATATATTTGTTTCATTTGAGAACTAGCCTTCTTTATGATCTGTACAAGTTAGGTTCGCTTAGGGGAACGTACCTCCTGCATCTACGAGCCTCAAACCAACTTTTTTTAGCTATCATGACAAGCAGCAGGTGTAAGCAGGGGTTTATGGGATGTGACTGTAGGTGGAGTAGCAGTTAGTACCACATCACCATGCTCATCAATTACCCATCCTTGAGCTTCTATCAGTGAATCTGAAACGAAAGGAGCATTTCTTTCAATGCTAGAATTAGTATCATGTTTACTTGGCTGATTACTGTTAGGCGATCGCTCAGCAGTAATGTTGCTTAACTGACCCCAATCTTCAAGCAGACTCTCACTACTGACAGCTTCTCTGGGAGTCGGTGGCAATCCTCCTTGTCCTGTAATAGTAAATCTACTCTGTTCATTTGTCATATGACTTCCATTTACTGGACAAACTTGAGCAATTAGCCTACTCGCCTCAACGAGATTTGTAGGAAGTTTGACTAATCCTTGAGTCGGGTCAGTATTAGGCTGTGTTTTTATTTCCACAGTACCAGTTAAACTAGGATTTTCCCCTCGAGCACTGATTATACTATTACTTGAGCGGAGAATACCCTCCGTATCGATGATTACCCTACCTCCTGTAGCTCTTACCGCATCTGATGCGATAACGCTATTATCCAATAGAACCAAATTATTGCTTTGAATACCAATATCACCACCATTACTACTATAAGTACTAGTCACTATCCCACTACTGCCTCGTAGCAGTATAACTCCTGCCCTAATATCGATACTACCAGCTTCCGTTGAAGAAGCTTTTGAAGAGGTTGAGAGGAAGTTTGAAGAGATAGTAGCACCATTAGTGCTGTAAGTGCTGTTGAGCAAAAGTTTTTCAGTATTTATGATAATATTCCCTGCTTTTCCCTCCGTTTCGGATTGAGCAACTAGTCGAGCATCATTGGTTATCGACAAGACTCTACTGTTGATTGTAATATTACCTCCATTCCCTATTCCTCTATTAGTACCTACAAGACTATATACATCACTACCTTTTCCACTAAAAGTAACTGTATCACTAGCTTTAATAGTTACGTTACCCGCATCACCTTTTCCAAAAGTCGCCGTAACCAATTGACCAATACTACCTGCTTGAACTTGTGGAGGGACGCCGGTCACAGTCAGGGAGTTGGTTGTGATGTTGATATCTCCACCTCTACCTACCCCTCCTTTTTCTAACCTGCTAAATATAAAACCTCCATCAAAAGTAACTAGACCCTGAGCATTAATATTCACATTGCCTGCTTTTCCCTGTCCTCCATTAGTAACACTGAGATTAAATTGTGATAGGTTATTTGCTAATAACGAGCCAGTATTAATGTTGAGAGTGCCACTATTCCCTACTCCATTTGGTAAAATAAGGCTAGTTATGGCACTGAAGTTAAAGGAAGCTATATCACGGGTGCTAATATTAATATTGCCCCCATTTCCTCTTCCAGCAAGATCCGTGACTAGTTGTGAATTATTTTTTAGCGAAAGTGAGCCTGTTGTGATGTTGATGTCTCCACCATTGCCTACAGAGCCAGAACCAGTAGGACTGAGTAAATAGCTATTATCAAGAGAGACAGCATCGCGAGCATTGATATTGACTTTACCCCCATTTCCTTGTCCAGAGGTATTACCATCTAGTGCAGCGTTATCAGTTAAGGAAATTGAACTAGCCGTTACATTAATGTTCCCGCTATTCCCAATAGCATTAGGATTCGCGTTGTTTTCAATCCTGCTCCCTCTAAGGGTAACATTTCCCATTGCATTCAGTGTAATGTCTCCAGCTTGGTTGCCAACCGCTCCCAAACCGCTTGTTATTCCGCTACTTAGAAGGCTAGCGCCAGAAATATTTATGTTACGTGCATTGATTGAAATACTACCACCGCTACTATCAAGCACATTCACACCCGATTTGTTAATTAAGGAAACATCAGATGGTATGACACCCGTGGGAAAAACAAAACTACCATTTTCTTGAAAGGTCACTGTCCCCGGTTCACTTAAACCTCCTAATTGAACATGACCCCCTGGCGCTTGTAATAACCCACCATCTAACTGGACATTCCCCCCTATTAGCGCCAAAGTCTTCCCTGGCTTGACTTGAAGACCTACAAAGTTCTCAAAGCTCCCAGCTGCACCATTCAACCCTAAAGATTGACCTTGTCCTTTTACAACAATGTTTCCTGGTTTATAGCCAAATTGTAAACCAATCGGAACATTTACAGTTAGTAGTGGTATGGTTTGAGGATTTGTTGCACTAAACTGAGTCCCATCACCAAATAAAAAGCTATCAGCTGTACTTGCGGTAAAAGAACCCCCTATATTCAAAGAGGCATTAGAACCAAACACAATTCCATTCGGATTGAGTAAAAACAGGTTCGCTGTTCCATTTGCTCTGAGTACACCGTCAATCTCTGATGCAAATCCTCCTGTTACGCGAGTCAAGATGTTACGAATGGCAGGACTATTATTGAAGTATACTGTGTTGCCACCAGGAACAGAAAATGTTGTAAAACTATGAAATAGATTATTTCCACGCCGAGTACCTCCCTCAACTAGGCTTGTGGTACCTTGGATGGTGACTGTGGAATTATTGCTTAAGGTATTATCAGGTTTGATTTGTGCTAGGGCGTAGTTTTCAAAAGAATTAATTGCGATTGCTAAAAAAGCAAAGCAGGTCAATTTCTTAGCCCATATCTTTGAGCTTCGATATATTTGTTTCATCTGAGAACTAGCCTTCTTTTGATATTAAGAAGCATAACTTAATTTAATATCCAAATCATTTAGAAAAAAATACTAAAAAAGTAGTATTTTTTTACTTCAATTCAGATAAAATAGTTACTAAACTAATATATCTGAGAATTAGTAGCTAATTTTTTTATACTTTCACAACGATAACATAAACCAAATGAGTGTGTAAAGGTTAGTTAAAAAAATCCTAAAACGGTGTTATTAGCAACATAAAAATTCACAATAAACTCAAAAAAGTATTTTCTTGTTGAGATTTATAATTTGTAGTTCCTTACTATATAAAGTATAAAAATAATTGTTGATCAAAGAAGCTGTTATGAACTGCATTCCTGTTTTGGAGTAAGGAGTAAGAAAATGAGGGCTATCAAGGTTTTTACACCTCAAGAGACGCGCCCACCAAATGAGACTGCTATTACTCAGTTACCTAAACTTTATAGCTCTGTTTTCACCTGTTTACTTTGGTTTTACTATGTTGGGTAAATTGCATCAAAAATCAGGTATCGTTTATAAAAACTGGTATTGCTTAAGCTTAGTTGTACTTCCTATTGCAACTACAGATAAACCACTGCTAGCCGAAGTTACTCATATAATACAAAAAACACATCTACAAAATGATAGCTGTTCTGACAAGGCAGAGTGCAGTCCCAATGAAACAAGTTTCACCGGTAATCATGACAAAGGAAATATTCCCTGCTCCCTCTTTCAAGCTAGAAGCCAAGAGGCAGAACGTTGCGTTGATGAATTAGACCGAAAATGCCTAACTCCTATCCGCCTTGCACGTAAGGGGTACTCACCACCTATAGATTTATCTTCTGTAACACAGAACAAAATCTGTTACGAGATGCATAAACCGAGGAACGGCACGTCCTTGTTTGAATCTCACGTTTTTAACCCAAGTATCGCCCAGTCTTTATCTACCAAAAATTTCAATTCTCAGAATACTCAACCACCTTCCACAGAGCCATTACCAGAACCAGTATCACCCTCACACCTACCACCCCCAGAAGATCTGCTAAAATTTCCTCCCACCAGTCCTTTGACCCCTGAGCAAATTCCATCTGGTGTAGTTCCAGAAACTATCACTGTTCAAAAGTTTCAAGTAATAGGTAGTACTATCTTTAGTGCTAAAGATTTCGAGAGTGTTACACAAAGCTATACAAAACGCCCTATCACTCTAGCAGAGCTTTTTCAGGTATCCAGAGAAATTACGAACCTATATGTGAAGAAAGGATATATCACGTCTGGTGCATTTCTTCCACTACAGAAACTTCATGAAGGGGTGGTGACAATCCGAGTGGTCGAGGGGAAACTAGAAGATGTTAAAGTAACTGGTACTCGTAGGCTTAATTCAGGTTATGTACGTAGTCGTCTTGCTACGGCTATAGGTAAACCTGTGAACCGCGATCGCCTGTTACATGCTTTGCAACTGTTGCAGATCAATCCTCTAATTCAAAACCTATCAGCAGAATTATCTGTTGGTTCCCGTCCAGGAGTTAGTTTACTAGAGGTAAAGGTTAAAGAGGCAAAAACTTTTACGACTTCGATTATCTTAGATAATGCGCGATCGCCATCCGTTGGCAGTTTTCGCCGTCAAGTCGCTGTGAACGAAGCCAATTTACTAGGATTTGGTGATAGCATCAGCGCTGTTTACACTAATACCGATGGCAGCAATACTCTCGATCTTAATTATACCATACCTATAAATTCCAATAATGGCACTCTTGCCTTTAATTTTGGTACTTCAGATAATAATGTCATAGAAAGACCCTTTAGCGCTCTTGACATTCAATCCAACTCGCGATATTACGAACTTACATTACGACAACCAATAATCCAAACACCAGATAAAGTATTAGCATTAGGTTTCACTGCAACTCGTCGCGAAAGCGAAGCCAGCTTCTTCAACGGTGAAATTCCCTTTCCCGAAATTGGTGCAGATGCGCAAGGAAAAACTAGAATAACATCTGTGCGTTTTTTTCAAGATTGGACACTGCGTAACAGTCAGCAAGTGTTTGCTCTGCGTTCTCAGTTTAGTTTCGGGCTTGATGCTCTCGATTCTACAATTAATGCAAAACCTCCTGATAGCCGCTTTTTTGCTTGGAGAGGTCAAGCTCAATGGTTACGTTTGCTAGCTCCGGATACTGTTCTATTGCTTCGGGGTAATATCCAAGTAGCAGATCGACCACTTGTCCCGTTTGAACAATTCAGTTTGGGTGGTATAGATAGTGTTCGGGGCTACCGCCAAGATGCTTTATTGACAGATAATGGTTTTTTTGCATCTGCAGAAGTCCGAGTTCCTATTATTCGCTTCTCCCAAAGCAATAGTCTTCTACAGATAACCCCTTTTGTTGATTTTGGCACAACTTGGAATGTTTCTGATACGCCAAATTCCAGTCTCAACCGCAGATTTCCTAATACTTTAGCATCTGTAGGGTTTGGATTACGTTTGCAACTGCAAGATCGGTTAACAGCCCGCTTAGACTGGGGTATTCCCTTGATATTCTTTCCAGGAGAGAAAAATACATGGCAGGAGAATGGCTTATACTTCTCTATAATTGGCAATGCATTTTAAATGTGGATTGAGGGATGTAGTTGGGATTTGCTAGTAGAGAAGCTTTAAAGGATGAGAAAATATAAACACGTGAAATAGGGATTGTTCGTTAACTTCCTATTCTAGAAATTTCCGAAATTCAGAGTGGAATTTCTAGAATAAACTCTGTTCCTTCCCCCAGAACTGAGTTACATCTCAATTTTCCACCATGGGTTTCTTCAACGATTTGCTTCGCGATCGCTAAACCCAACCCCGTCCCCTTACCTACAGCTTTCGTCGTAAATAAATGGTCAAATATTTTTTGTTTGATTTCTTCACTCATCCCGTGACCATTATCAGCAATAGAAATTTTCACTAGATTATTTTCAACTGCTGTTGTAATTGTAATCCGGTTGGGATTAGCTTTAATTTCGTCAAAAATCCTTCCCTTATTACATTCATCCAATGCATCAATAGCATTTGCTAAAATATTCATAAACACCTGATTTAATTTTCCAGGGAAACATTTAATAGCGGGTAATTTACCGTATTTTGTGATGACTTCGATGGCGGGGCGTTCTTGATTAGCCTTAAGACGGTGCTTGAGAATGAGAATAGTACTGTCAATACCTGAGTGAATATCGAAAGGCACTTTATGGTCTTGATCAGCACGAGAGAAAGTACGTAAACTAGTACTGATATTGTTGAGCCTGTCAGATGCTATTCTCATGGAATCAAGCATTTTTGGTAAATCCTCTAAACTATATTCCAAATCTATTTCGACCGCATGCTTAAGAATTCCTTCAGTTTTATCTGGGAAACTTTCTTGATATAGTTTTAAGTGTTCAATAATATCAACAATAGAGGTTTTAGTCTGTTGCAGACTAGCAGAAATAAAACCCAAAGGATTATTCATTTCGTGAGCAACACCAGATACTAAGTTACCCAAAGCAGACATTTTTTCACTTTGGATCATTTGTAATTGAGCTTGCTGTAAGTGAAGCAATGCTTGTTCTAAATCGAGCGATTTTTGCTTTAGGGCAATTTCAGCTTTTTTCCGAGCGCTAATATCCAACAACAACCCATCCCAAACTAGAGTGCGATCGGCAAGTTGTTCAATTACAGATTCGCCGTGAATCCATTTAACGATTCCAGATGGTGTGACTATTCGCCCTTCCCAATTCCAGGGAGATAGAGTTTGAATTGAGTTGGTAAGTGATTTTTGGTAGCTAGCTGCATCATCTGGATGTATCGTATCTATAACCAGCTGCACATTAGCCATCGCTTGCTCTGGCGTAATTTCAAATAAGTCATAACAATCAGCACTAATGTACGGTAGAGACATTTTGCCATCAGGGAATATGCGGAATTGATAAACAACACCAGGAACGTTATCTACTAAGTTATGGAAGCGAGAGTTACTAGCGTTCAACGCATCAAGCGATCGCTCCATCTGTTGAGCATAGTGCTGTTTTTTCTCATACAATAGAGCATTTTCCAGAGAGATAGCTGCTTGAGAACACAGTAGATTCAGTAGTTCGATACGATCACTTGTAAAAGCTTCTGTCACCAGATTGTTTTCTAAGTACAATACGCCACGCAACTTCCCTTGATACAAAACCGGACTACACAAGATACTCTTAGGTTGCTGACGCATGATATAAGGATCAGTAGCTAAGCTTAGATCAGCACTAGCATCACTCACCACAATAGTCTTTCTACTATGCTTAACTTTGTAAATTAGTGTCAAAGGAATATCTTGGCTTTCTTCAATGAGAAGACTTTGCAACAAGACTGGTTGAGATCCCTCAGTAATTAACCCTTTAATTAATAGGCGATCATCTTGTGAGAGTATTAACACACATTTCTCAGCTCCTGCATTTTCTATAAGGATCGAGAGAAACAATGACAGTAGTTTTTCCAGTTCGATTTCACCGGAGATAGCATGAGAAGCTTTCAGAATAGTCGCTAAGTCGAGAGAATACGAGATACTGGTAGAGAGAAAAGTTCCCGTTGTGGAGAGAGTTTCGTTGACTAAAACAGTACAGCGGTTCTGGTGAAGAATAGGAGCCAACAGTTGTGGGTAGCAGGTTTCTAGGTGGGTGGCTTTGGCTTTGGCTCCCCAGCGAGCATAGCCGTAGTAGGCTTTAATCATATAGTCTTGGGCTAGATGCTGTCTGCCCCAGCCGAGGTAAAATTTAGCGGCGAGTTCATTGGCAAGTGCTTCTTCTTGGGTATATTCGTTGGCTTTGGCAAGAGAAATTGCCTTGTCGTATAATTCTATGGCTTCCGCTTTTTTTCCTAATACTCGACATTTTTCTGCTTCGATTAAATCAATTTTATGTTGATAATTCATAGGAGCATATTGCGCCCAGTGTTGTAGTTGAGTTTGGTTCTGCTCTACCCGTTGAAATATCTGTGATACTTGTTCTAATTGCAAATTCAAAGCTGCTATAGCAATCAAGGAATCATAGAAATAAAACGCAGGCTCGTATACTAATCCCTTAGCAGCAATTAAGTAGCGACTGCACTCAACAGTATGGTTTTGCGCTTGCTCAATTTCTCCAAATAAGTAATAGAGCATAAGCTTATATGAATGGAAAACACATAACTCACTTACATCATTCTCAGACATTAGCTGCGGCAGAATTTGTGTCTCTTGCACCGCTTCCCCAGACAAAATGCAAGGATCCGCCCCAAAACCCAGCAAATTTAATGCACACTGCCAAGAAAGACGACAAAAATTGGCTAGTCCGGCTTGGTTCAGTTGTATCAACCCATTGTAGTAAGCACGAGCATTCTGCTCTAAGGTAGCAAGAGGCTGATTACACCAAAAAGAAGCGTTACAAAAAGTACGGGCGTGATACCCAGCAAATTTCATGCTGCCAACTTCTAGACCAGTCACGTAGCCTTCTTGAAAGAGAGGGAGGATATCTTTGATATGAGATTTGCGGTGGAGAACAAAACCTCCCAACACCAGAAGTACTTCTGGTTTAATAGCTTTAGCGTCGAATTTGGAGATGATTTGAAGTGACAATTGACCAAACTTTGTTCCTGTATCTACATCTTGGAAAAGATTGCAGAGAATGAACCCATAGTTAACGTAACTAAATGCAGAAGTTCCTGTATTTCCATACTGAATGGATAATTTGACCGACAACGCCATCAGTAATGGACATAATATAGAACCAGAGTTGTAGGCTGCTGGGATGAGACTACTAGCAATCTGGATAATTGCCAAGATTTCCCGATTTGTCATTACAGGTAAATCAACTAAATCTGCAATTTCTTTATCTCCTATCAATTCCTTAATCTCTTGAATCGACTGTTGAATATCTACTGGTGTAGGTGATTCAGGAAAAGTTACGCCAAGCTGTTGCAGAAGTTTCTGTCCGATATCAAGGGCTTCTACTATTTTATTCTGAAAGATGTAAGACTGAATTCTAGTACAGTAAAGATTAACCTTTTCTAGTAGAGAGTCTGCTTGTTCAATAACGCTATTAACCAACCGTTCCATCACTTCAAATTCGCCGCATAAAGAAGCGATCTCTGCTGCCAATTCATGGAAAGTAAGGCTTATTTCATATTGTTGTTGCCAAGCGTGCTTTCCTAACAAAGATAATCCAACTGTAGCATATTCACCCGCAGCTTCATAAGCAGTGGAATTTTTGGCTTTGCGACAAGCAATTAAATTAAGTTGTGCTAATTCATATCGTTGTGTTTGTTCGGTAATTAAAGTAATTCCCTGATTTAATTGATTAACTATTTCAAAAATTCTCTCTCCTCGTGCTGCTAATGAAATTTGTTGCAGCAGTAGTTGTCCAATTTGGTAGTGAGTTGTCTGTTTTTGATCGTCCGGAATCAAAGAATAGGCAGCTTGTTGAATGCGATCATGTAAAAATTTATATTTAGCTAGTTGCTTATTAATATTTTTTAGCGGAAGTTGCTGATTATTCTCTCCGTGATAAAATTTATAAACATCACTGATTGGTAATACCAATCCTTCTTGTAAAGCTTTCCATAGACAGACTGATGTTTCTACCTCTGATTGTTCTGAAACAATAGCCAAAGTGGCGATATCAAACTGATTGCCGATACAAGCAGCTAATTGTAATATCTTTTGAGTAGATTCTGGCAATTTTTTTAGTTGCAATGCCATAAAGGCAAGAACATCATCTGTAACTGCTTGTTGATTAATTTGTGAAATGTCGCATTTCCAACATCCTAATTCAAAGTCGAATTCAATCAGTTTATCTTGGTGTAATGCTTTAAGGAACTGAGTTGTATAAAATGGATTTCCTTGAGTTTTTTGGTAAACCAACTGAGAAAGATTGGTCGCCAAATTTTCTGAACATTTTACAGTATCGGCAACTAACTTATTTATTTGTAATTGATTTAGTGGTGTTAGAGTAATTGTATTAATCGTGAAGAGTGTTTTTTCAATTTCACTCAAAGTTAACATTAATGGATGTCCTGGATTAACCTCGTTATCACGGTAGGCACCAATGATGAAAAGATGCCCGGTATCAGCCATTAATAGCTCCATTAATTTCAGGGATGCTGAATCTGCCCACTGCAAATCATCTAAAAAAATTACTAAGGGATGATCAGCATTGGGAAAAACTTGGGTAAATTTTTGGAATAAAAAATTAAATCTATTTTGTGCTGCTGTTCCTGATAATTCTATCGCTGGTGGTTGTTTACCAATAATGTTTTCCAATTCTGGAATAACTTCAATAATTACTTGACCGTTTTCGCCAAATGCTGATAATATCTTATTTTTCCATTGAGCTAACTGAGTATCATTTTCTGTTAACAACTGCCCCATTAAATCTCGAAATGCTTGCACAAAGGCACTGAAGGGAATACTGCGTTGAAACTGGTCAAACTTACCTTTGATAAAATAGCCGCGTTGTTTAACAATTGGTTTATGTACTTCGTTGACAACTGCTGTTTTTCCAACGCCAGAAAACCCCGCAACTAACATCATTTCAGTTGACCCCTGGCTGACTCGCTCAAATGCTTGTAGGAGGGTTGATACTTCGGCTTCTCTGCCATAAAGTTTATCGGGAATGAGGAAGCGATCGCACACATCCCTAGTTGCAATTTCAAAAGATTTTATTTCCCCAGTTACTTCTAGCTGCTGTAAACAATTTTCTAAATCGAACTTTAATCCTAATGCATTTTGATATCTATCTTCAGCATTTTTTGCCATCAATTTCATGACAATCTCACAAAGAACTGCTGGAATCTCTCCTTTCCGGCTGCTTAACTTCTTTGGGAGTTTTGCCAGATGAGAATGTACCAACTCCATTGGATCATTAGCTTGAAAGGGTAACTCTCCTGTGAGTAACTCGTAGAAAGTTACACCGAGTGAATAAAAATCTGTACGATAATCAATTCCGCGATTCATTCTCCCTGTTTGTTCGGGAGATATATAAGCTAATGTTCCTTCTAAAACCTTAGGATTGACTAGTATTTGGGTTTCTCGTGGTAGTAAAGATGCAATGCTAAAGTCAATTAATTTAACTTGTTTGGTTTCGGGATTAATTAATATATTGCTCGGTTTAATATCTTTATGAATAATATAGTTGCGGTAGAGTATATCTAAGGTTTCGCACAAAGCGATCGCTACTTGTAAAAATTCCTCTAGAGACGCGACATTCTGATTTTTGGCGAAATAATCTTTGAGAGAAACTCCCCCAAAGTCTTCCATGACTAATATATAGACATTTTGGTAGGTTTCAAGACTATAGGTTTGGATAACTAGAGGTGAGTTGAGATTTTTTGCAATGGTGTACTGATTGCGAAACAACAAGAGTTCATGGAAGGTGGGATAAGGATTTTTCAGTAGTTTTATCACTACTGATACTGAGTCGCTTTCTCGAACTGCTCGATAAACCAGCGTTCTAAAACCATTGTACAGTTCTTCAATAATGCCATATCCGGGAATACTGACAAGAGTACTAACCATATTGCGCTCATCATAATAGTTTCTGCATCTAGTATTCCCGGACATATCAAATCATCTTTAAGCCAGAGCCAAAATTTACACAGTCTTAAAAAAGACACCCTACCACAGTCATAAACTAGGGAGTAAGGTCTTCCTGCTACCGCTACATTAATCCTCTCCAAAATTGGAGAGGATTACGGACAACCTTAGAAAAAACCCACTATTCCACTCCCAAAAAATACCTGGACATTTCCAGACAGGTGCGTTTTTTCGCATCCTCTCCTAGAAGTCTACATCCCAAACTGGGACAAAGGTTGTCCGATATGTACCGGGTTCATCCCAACCCTCTGTTTTGCAAAATCGGTATGCTTCCACAGAATTGTTCCTCACCACTTAAAATTTTTAATTCGTAAGAGTTTCGGGTATTATAGTCAATTTATCTATTATAATAAGTCAAGTTTGAACAATTATTGTTTCTGAATTCTTAATATTTTTCTACTAAACGGGGAAGAACAAGTTAAAAGCTCATGCATTTTTCTGACATTATTGTGGCGCAAGTAGCTTGTCGAAGATAAAACTTGCAAGAAAACGTGGAGCCTGTCTCCCTTTAAAGCGTTGAGAATTTCTATTCCCAGAGATATACTGTGCCAATATTGTAAAGCTGACTCTACTCGTTTGATGCTGCACAGCAAAGCTCAAACAACTGTACTACACCTAGCTGCTGAGCGGGGTGCTGTAGAAGACCTCGAACTGGAAGAAGTGATGCTAACTGGTTTCCGGGGTGTGAAGTGCGTTGAATCTGGTGGTCCAGAACCTGGTGTAGGTTGCGCAGGTCGTGGTATTATCACCGCTATTAACTTCTTGGAAGAAAACGGTGCTTATCAAGATGTAGACTTTGTTAGCTACGACGTATTAGGTGACGTTGTTTGCGGTGGTTTCGCTATGCCTATCCGTGAAGGTAAAGCACAAGAAATTTATATTGTGACCTCCGGTGAAATGATGGCGATGTATGCTGCTAACAACATCGCTCGTGGTATTCTTAAATATGCTCATACTGGTGGTGTACGCTTAGGTGGTTTGATTTGTAACAGCCGGAAAGTTGACCGAGAAATCGAACTCATCGAAACCCTAGCTGAACGCTTGAATACCCAGATGATTCACTTCGTACCTCGTGACAACATCGTTCAACACGCCGAGTTACGTCGTATGACTGTTAACGAGTATGCACCTGATAGCAACCAGGGTAATGAATATCGCACATTAGCTAAGAAGATCATCAACAATACAAATCTTACCATTCCTACACCTATTGAAATGGACGAGCTAGAAGCATTGTTGATCGAATTCGGTATTTTGGAAGACGATTCTAAAGTTGCTGCCAAGATTGCTGCTGCTGAAGCTGCTACTGCCAAATAAGTAATGTGTTGGGTGGGTAGAAGCCCACCTTGATTAAAGTCGCAGGGGGGACGGCTTATTACTCACCCTTATCCCCTCCCTCTTACCAGGAATTCACCAGCAAGGAACACTATGACCTATACAGAAGACGATAAATCTCTCGATGAGAAAAAATCCATTGTAGAACAAAGGAAAGAACTCGTTAAAGAAGTTCTAGAGGCTTACCCCGATAAAGCTAAGAAAAAGCGGGAAAAGCACATAAACGTATATGAAGAAGGCAAGTCCGACTGCGGCGTTAAGTCTAACATCAAATCGCTTCCTGGTGTGATGACTGCTCGTGGTTGTGCGTACGCTGGTTCTAAAGGTGTGGTTTGGGGTCCTATCAAAGATATGATCCATATCAGCCACGGTCCTGTAGGTTGCGGTTACTGGTCTTGGTCTGGCCGTCGTAACTACTACATCGGCACCACAGGTGTTGACACCTTTGGTACAATGCACTTCACCTCTGACTTCCAAGAACGAGATATCGTCTTCGGCGGTGACAAAAAACTTTTAAAGTTGATCCAAGAACTCGAAGTACTCTTCCCTCTCAGCCGTGGTGTCTCAATTCAATCTGAATGTCCTATCGGTTTGATCGGGGATGATATTGAAGCTGTAGCTAAGAAAGCAGCAAAAGAGATTGACAAGCCTGTTGTTCCCGTACGTTGCGAAGGCTTCCGTGGTGTTTCTCAGTCTCTTGGTCACCACATTGCTAACGACATGATTCGCGACTGGGTGTTTCCCAGAGCAGACAAGGCTAAGAAAGACGGAACACTTAAGTTCGAGTCTACTCCTTATGATGTAGCAATTATCGGTGACTATAACATCGGTGGTGATGCATGGGCTAGCCGCATTCTTTTAGAAGAGATTGGATTGCGCGTTGTTGCTCAATGGTCAGGTGATGGCACCATCAACGAGATGTTGCAAACACCTAATGTGAAAATGAACCTGATCCACTGCTATCGGTCGATGAACTACATCAGCCGTCACATGGAAGAAGCTTACGGTATACCCTGGTTAGAATACAACTTCTTTGGTCCTACCAAGATTGCTGCTTCCTTAAGAGAAATTGCCTCTAAATTTGACGAGAAGATCCAAGAAAACGCTGAGAAAGTTATTGCTAAGTATCAGCCAACAATGGATGCAATTATTAAAAAGTATCGTCCACTTTTGGAAGGCAAAACTGTCGCTATGATGGTTGGTGGTCTGCGTCCCCGCCACGTTGTTCCAGCCTTCCAAGATTTGGGTATGAAGATGGTTGGTACTGGCTATGAGTTCGCTCATAACGACGACTATAAGCGCACCACGCACTACATTGAAAATGGCACTATCGTTTATGACGACGTTACCGCTTTCGAGTTTGAAGAGTTCGTTAAGGCACTCAAGCCTGACCTGATCGCTTCTGGTGTGAAAGAGAAATACGTCTTCCAAAAGATGGGCTTACCTTTCCGTCAAATGCACTCTTGGGATTACTCTGGTCCATACCATGGTTACGACGGTTTCGCAATCTTCGCCCGCGACATGGATCTAGCACTCAACAGCCCAACCTGGGGATTAATTGGTGCTCCCTGGAGTAAAAAAGCTGAAGCTAAAACCAGCGTTGCTGTTTAATCTTAATCGATTAAAAATTAAAAGTTAAAAATTTAGTATTTTTAATTTTTAATTTTTAATTCTTTTCCTTCCACAAAACTAACCACCAGCTTGCTTAAAGAGATACGGAAATGCCACAAAATCCAGAAAAGATTCAAGATCACGTAGAACTGTTTCATCAGCCAGAATATCAGCAGTTATTTGAAAACAAAAGACAATTTGAAAACGTACACGACCCAGAAGAAGTAAAGCGTGTTGCAGAATGGACAAAAACCTGGGAATATCGTGAGAAGAACTTTGCTCGTGAAGCCTTGACGGTTAACCCTGCTAAAGGTTGCCAACCATTAGGAGCAATGTTCGCTGCTGTTGGTTTTGAAGGTACTCTACCATTCGTTCAAGGTTCACAGGGTTGCGTTGCTTACTTCCGTACTCACTTAACCCGCCACTATAAAGAGCCATTTTCTGGCGTATCTTCTTCAATGACTGAAGACGCAGCGGTGTTTGGTGGTTTGCAAAACATGATTGACGGTTTGGCAAATGCCTACGCTCTTTATAAGCCAAAGATGATCGCTGTCTGCACGACTTGTATGGCAGAGGTTATTGGTGATGACTTAGGTGCGTTCATCGGTAATGCTAAGGGTGCAGGTTCCATTCCTCAAGACTTCCCCGTACCTTTTGCTCACACCCCTAGCTTTGTTGGTTCCCACATCACAGGTTACGACAACATGATGAAGGGTATCCTTTCTAACCTCACAGCAGGTAAGAAGAAGGAAACTAGCAATGGTAAAATCAACTTTATACCTGGTTTTGATACCTATGTTGGTAATAACCGGGAATTAAAGCGGATTTGTAACTTGATGGGTATTGATTACACAGTACTCGCAGATAACAGCGACTATCTAGATTCACCCAACACTGGTGAATTTGATATGTACCCAGGTGGTACTCCCTTGGAAGAAGCAGCTGACTCAATTAATGCTAAAGCTACTGTTGCTTTACAAGCACACTCCACTCCCAAAACCCGCGATTACATTGCCAAAGAGTGGAAACAAGAGGTTGTAGTTTCTCGCCCTTGGGGTATTAAAGGCACTGATGAGTTCCTGATGAAACTCAGTGAACTAACAGGAAAACCCATCCCTGAGCAACTGGAAATCGAACGTGGTCGTGCAGTCGATGCGATGACTGATTCTCATGCATGGATTCACGGTAAGCGCTTCGCTATCTACGGTGATCCAGATTTAGTCTACTGCGTGGTTAGCTTCATGCTGGAAATGGGTGCTGAACCCGTGCATATTCTCGTCCACAACTCCAACGACGACTTTGAAAAAGAACTTAAAGCGCTTCTAGAATCTAGCCCCTATGGTAAGAGTGCTACCATTTGGCCTGGAAAAGATTTGTGGCACATGAGAAGTCTAATGTGTTTGCTATCAGGTAAAAATTTCAATTCTTAGGACTGACATATATAAAATGACAGATATTGATTTTTGTTATTTGTTTGTTATAGTAGATTCATTATTATAAAGATAAAAGAACACTATGTTGTTACGTCAACTTGGAGCAAACGGACCAACGGTATCAGCCATCGGACTTGGCTGCATGGGGATGTCTGATGTTTATGGTTCAGCCGATCGCGCCGAAAGTATCGCGACGATTCATACAGCTTTGGATGCAGGTATTACCTTGCTCGATACAGGTGACTTCTACGGGATGGGACATAATGAATTGCTGTTGCACGAAGCTCTTAGCGGACGGCGGCGGGAAGATGTCTTCATTGCAGTTAAGTTTGGTGCGTTGAGATCGCCTGACGGAAACTTTATTGGTTTTGATGGTCGCCCAGAAGCAGTTAAAACCTACCTTGCCTATACCTTGAAACGTCTAGGCACCGATTACATTGACCTTTACCAGCCTGCCCGTATTGATCCAAAAGTACCGATAGAAGAAACCGTCGGAGCGATTAGTGAAATGGTCAAAGCTGGGTATGTTCGTCGTGTTGGTTTATCTGAAGCAGGTTCAGATACAATTCGGCGCGCCCATGCGATTCATCCTATTAGTTGGCTTCAAATCGAATACTCGCTTTTTGATCGGGGTATTGAAGTTGATATTCTGCCAACAGTTCGCGAACTGGGGATTGCAGTCACAGCTTACGGTGTGCTGTCACGCGGGTTACTGAGCGGTCACTGGTCAAAGGAACGCTCACAGCAAGCGCAGCAGGATTATCGAGGACATTTACCGCGCTTTTCTGGGGAGAATTTAGAGCGCAACTTGTCACTGGTTGAAGCTCTGCGCCAAATCGCTCAAGAGCAAAATGCGACAGTTGCCCAAGTAGCGATCGCCTGGGTATTATCTAGAGGTAACGATATCATTCCATTAATTGGTGCACGGCGTCGCGATCGTTTGAATGAGGCATTGGGTGCGTTGGATCTGCACTTAAGCAAGGAAGAACTTGCTCAGATCGAGGCAGCTATTCCAGCAGATGCAGTTGCTGGCGATCGCTATAATCCAGAGCAAATGGCGATGCTAGATAGTGAGAAAAGGTAATACAATACTATTGTGAATGATTCAGCGTTAACACCAGAGCGAATTCTTGATGCCGCAGAAGAAGTTTTACGCCGTTACGGTCCAGTAAAGGCGACTGTTGTCGATGTCGCTCGCTTTCTTGAGGTTAGTCACGGCACTATTTATCGACATTTTCCCAGCAAGGCTGCTCTACGTGATGCGGTAGCACAACGATGGCTGCATAGAGTTTCTGCACCACTAGCAATAATTGCACAAGAACAAGGTTCTGCTGCTGAACGCTTGCACCGATGGTTTCAACAACTGATGACCCTCAAGCGTCAAAAAATTCTCGATGATCCAGAGTTATTTGCTACCTATAGTGCGATCGCGCAGCAAGCGCAGGGTGTGGTTCAAGCTCATGTTAACGAACTAGTGAGTCAAATTGCCATCATCATTGAAAGTGGCATTTCCCGCCAAGAGTTTAAGGTGACTGATGCGCATGAAGCAGCCAAGGCTATCTTCGACGCAACAGTGCGGTTTCATCACCCTGCTCACGCTGCTGAATGGAGTAACCCTGATATTAAAACTAACTTTGCCTCGGTCTGGCGCTTTATACTTGCTGGTCTTATGATCCGTGAGTAACTGTTTACTTTCGGCTATTCAACAGTGACTCCTGCTTCTAATTCCAGAGCTTTAATCAAAGCCGATGCATTTTCGTCTCCCCAACCTTGATTAACTGCAGCTTTAATTGTTTCTCGTACAGATGCAGCGGCAGGGGTGGGAGAGTTGAAATCTTGAGCCAATCGAGCAATTAAATTGGCATCTTTAAGCATATGTTTTAAGGCAAAGCTGGGTGTAAAATCGCGATTGATCAGCATCTTACCGATGCCGTCAAAAATAGGCGAGCGAAAATCTACCACATGCAACACGTCTAGTACATCCTTTGGATTCAGCCCAGCTTTCTTTGCTAGAGTCATTGCCTCCCCTAAAGCCTCAATCTGTGTAGCGACAATAGAATTTCCAATAAGCTTCATCGTCGCGCCTTTGCCAGCCTCACCCATGTAATGAATTGTTTCGCTTATTGGCTCTAGAATTGATTTAACCCGCTCAAATACCTCTTGCTTACCGCCTACAACAATCCACAATCCTCCAGCAGCAGATTCATTTTTACTACCGAAGACGGGTGCATCAAGAAATTCGACTTGCTTTTGCGCATATGCTGTTGCCTCCCGACGAGAAGTATCAGGATGAACAGTACTCATGTTGATAGCTATTTGATTAGCTCGGACATTCGATATAATGCCATCCTGTCCAAAAACGACTTCCTCAACTGCTTGATCATTCGCCAAACAATACATGATGACATCGACATCTTTAACTGCTTGTGCAGGAGTTTGTGCTTGGGTTGCGCCTTGTTCAACCAGAGTTTTACCTGCTTCTGGGCTACGATTCCAGACAGTAACCGAGTATCCCGCCTTGAGCAGATTAGTAGCCATACCACTGCCCATAATCCCAAGCCCTAAGTAGGCGATCCGTTCCATAAATAATATCCTAAATAATTTTTGGGTGATAATGAAATTTAGTACACTTCTACATTCCGTTTCTAAAGACTTGAAAACATCACCCTATAGAAATAAGTGCTTTAAAGCATCATTTCTAATCTACTAATTGAGGAATCGGGTTGAGAGAAACTGTTCATAGTCGGTTGGTGTGTCAAGATCGATCGCACCCTCCGGAAAAGCGATCGCTTCCATCTCAGAACGATGTTGTAGAATCAACTGCTTTGCACCTGTATTAAGCTTCAAACTCATGAGTTCAGGATAAAAAGCTCGACTAAATAAAGCAGGAACACCAAGCGTATCACCATAAGTAGAAACAATCATTTGCTTCCCAGATACTTTGTATTTCGTGATCAAGCGATCAAGCAGTTGATCTGAAACGAGGGGTTGATCGCATAGCATCACAATCACTGCTTCTGGTACTTCTGATAGTGCACATACTGCTTCAACTCCAATTTTAATCGATGCCCCCATTCCTTCAGCCCAATTGGAATTGTGAACAATTTGGATTGGGAAATGATTAATTTCTGGTTCAATTTGGTCAGCATACGCTCCTAGAACTACGAGAACGTGTCTGCACTGCGATGCTAAAGCAACTTGAATCATGTGGGTGATCAAGCTACAGTCGCCATAGCGCAGTAATTGTTTAGGATAACCCATACGAGTGGAACTTCCTGCTGCAACCAAGATTAAACCAACTGAAGAAGATCGCTCAATCAATTTTGGCACTTCCTTCATAGAAGCTTGTCAAGCGTGATTGGTAGTTCACGAATACGTTTACCTGTTGCATGATAAACTGCATTAGCGATCGCGCTGTTAATTAAGACCGCGTGGACTAAGTCAGGAATTGGTATTTCGGCACAGTAGTGTGCACCCCCGGTCACTTTTAACCGTCCGTCTACGCGATCTATCGCTTTACCTATGACCGGATTCATTGATTTCCTCCACTAACAGTTGTCAATGCCGCAACCGAAACTAATGCGAAATCGTAAGAGGCGCGATCGCGCACTTTGAAATAGCGTGAACTAGTAGCAAAGGGGAGCGGTAGTAACTCAACAGCAGTAATCAGTTCGCCGGGTTGCAATACAGTTTCGCGATCAGGTGTATCTCTTGGCAGTAAGTAAAAGTCCGAGATTGGAATTTGACGGGTTCCATTAGAATTCTGGGTATGAATCACTGCTTCTAAGGCAGTTAATGCAACCGCCATATCAGAAGGATGGGTAGCAATACAGCTGTCGCTTGTACCAAAAATCGCGTGAATGCGGTTATACCCAGAAATTGCAGCACAACCGGAGCTTAGAATCCTTTTGTTACAAGACGAAAAACCGTTATCTGTGAAGTAGTAACAGCGAGTTCGTTGCACTAAATTTCCACCAACCGTCGCCATGTTTCGCAATTGAGGTGATGCTCCAGATAAAAGAGCTTGAGATAGTACTGGGTACTGTCGCTGAATATTCTCGTCGTATGCAAGATCGCTATTTCGTACCAATGCTCCGATGCGAATTCCCCTGTTCGGCAAGCGCTCAATCCTGGATAATGGCAAATCATTGATGTCGATCAACTGTTGCGGGGTTTCAACGCCTTCTTTCATCAGATCCAGCAAATTCGTTCCACCTGCAATAAATTTTGCTTGATTGTCTTGTATCGCAGTTCTAACTGCAATACCTTCGTCTGATGCGCGTAAATAGCTAAAGCGATTCATCGGTCGGTAACTTCTGCATTTGACTGACCATAGCAGTATTCCCCATTTAGAATTAGTTATTAGCTGATCCTGGCTCAGCAAGTTTACGGTGCTGTTCAGCCTTAACGGTATCAGGTAAAACTTTGCTGATATTGCCTATAACTTTTGTTTTCAGTGAGCCTGCAACCACATCGTCTTTATCTGCCATCAAAGCTTCAAAACCTTGCTTAGCAACAATTGCCGGATCATCTTTCTTTTCTGCACCCACCTTGGTATCATCCATCCCTGCCCGGTGGAAAAAGTTAGTGTCAGTTGGTCCTGGCATTAGCGCTGTGACGGTGACACCTGTATCTTTTAATTCGTTACGGATTGCTTCTGCAAACGAGTGAATAAAAGCCTTAGACGCTGCATATACTGCTTCAAATGGTCCGGGTAGGATTGCTGCGATAGAGGATGAGAAGAGAATCTTTCCCTTATTACGAGCAACCATATCTTTGAGTACTCGTTTAGCGAGATGAACTGACGACACCACGTTCAGGTTGATTAAATTGAGTTCATCTTGTAGATCAGTCTCACTGAACTTACCACCAACCCCAACTCCCGCATTAATTGCGATCGCGTCCACTGGGCGGTTAGTTGCTTGAATTTGATTGTAGAGTGTTTCAACTCCGTCATACGTGGTAAGATCTGCTTGTACAGTTTCAACCTTTGCACCTAATTTCTCGAAAGTTGGAACTGCTTCATTAATACTAGATCCGGTAGATGTGACGACTAGATCAAAGCCATTTTCAGCAAATTGTTTAGCCAGTTCGTAGCCAATACCGCTGGATGCGCCAGTTACAACAGCCAGGGGACGGGTTAATGACTGATTCATAGTTGTCAAAACTCCTATGTAACTACCAATAACATGCTGAGAGCCTCCGGCTTTTAGCCGGGGGATGAAAGCTGACGGCTAGTTTAAACTAGCCAGTATCCACCAATAACATGCTGAGAGCCTCCGGCTTTTAGCCGGGGGATGAAAGCTGACGGCTAGTTTAAACTAGCCAGTATCCACTAAAACACTTATAAGCGCGTATCCTCTAAAGATTTTATATAGTCCCTTAAAATCTCCGCCATTGACAATCCCGCCTTCTGTGCATAATTCTTGAGTTTTTCGTACTCTTTCTCTGAAACATTAAATTGAATCTTTTTTTCCCTTCCCATAACTCTAAAAATGGAGTATTATTTAGAGTATACTGCACCTTGAAAACCTAGTCTAGAGGGTTCCAAGAAGAATGCTTTCTTGGGTAAAAGCCTAGAGCAATATGGAATAGCTCTAGTTTTATGCGTACAGGATGAACGATATCAGCCCATAATTGTCTGGGTGAAAGTGCAACACCCTAAAGGGTTCGCCAGTAGCCTACAGAGGGAAACCAAGAGTGCAGCGCTGGCTCACAAAAGTACCCGGTATTTATTAATTCCAAGGCGGTAAAACTAATCTCACAGCGACGAAAAACTCGCACAGATTAAAAGGGAGCTATGAGATGCAAGTAAGACCACAGCAGCAATGCCGAGGGTATAAGGCGTTTTTGACTGCGCCAAAACAGTATTGCTTTCGAGTAGTATTGTGAACAAAGACGAAGCGGCACGTCTTTAGACTGCCGGGTAGTAACAATTCAGAATCCTCCGTTTTCAAACGGGGGAGAAGTCAATTAAAGCTCACTCGCTATAGCTTACTTTTCTTTTATTAGTAGTCTATACAGTTGTCAGCTTTTAACCCTTATCATCCTAGGGAGGCAATTGTGTGATTCCATCCTCCCAGTGAAGGAGGACGACTGTGCATTTCAGGGCAATGGTTAATACATTTATGAAGAAGAATTCAGGAGTCAGGAGCCAGAATTCAGCATGAATTCTTTAGAGTGGCGGATGAATATTGGTTTAAAACCTCGTCTAAGAGTGGACGAAACAGGGGTTGGAAATTTCGTTAAAACACCATCCCCTTATGGGTGGTGTATTCTGACTCCTGTATTCTGACTCCTGACTCCTGTTTATTTATACTTAGCTTAAACAATACTTTACTTTATCCCCAGTTGCAACTTTTGATAGAGGAAGTAGAGCTTGTAATAGTTAATGTTAAAGAGTTAGGCTTGATATTAAGTCATCATGGCCCCTGCAAACGATTTTAAAAATTACTACGCCATTTTAGGAGTCAGCAAAACCGCAACTGCCGACGACATTAAGCGAGCCTACCGTAAACTTGCTCGCAAGCACCACCCTGACGTGAATCCGGGGAATCAGGAAGCTGAGGAAAAATTCAAAGCCATCAATGAAGCCAACGAGGTTTTATCAAATCCTGAAACGCGCGAAAAGTATGACCAATTTGGTCAGTACTGGAAGCAAGCAGGAGAAGGCACTACCCCTCCAAGAACTGGTACGACTTCACAAAGATCTGACCAGTACAGCAATTTTGATCAATACAGCAGTTTCGATGACTTTATTAATGATTTACTGGGCGGTTCAGGAGGTAGGACAAGAACCGGACGGACTTATTACCGTACCTCGCCTCAACAGCCTGATGACTCTACTGGATTTGGCACTCAAGCACCAGCACCCGATACTGAAGCAGCGATCGCGCTCTCTTTGTCGGAAGCATTTCACGGTGTTCAAAAGCGGTTGCAGTTAGATGATGAGACTATAAACATTCGTATTCCCCCAGGAGCTAAGCCAGGTAGTCGAATTCGTATTAAAGGAAAAGGTCGCCCCAGCTCATTTTCTCAACAGCGAGGCGATTTATATCTTACGATCAACCTTCTTCCACATCCATTTTTTCAGTTTTCCGACAATAACCTATCCTGCGAGGTTCCTATCCGTCCAGATGAAGCAGTATTAGGCGCTCAAATTCAAGTACCAACACCAGATGGTCGTGTTACACTAGCTGTTCCTAAAGGTGTGAATTCTGGTCAATTACTGCGCCTGCGAGGAAAAGGCTGGACGCAACCCAAAGATGGACGTACTGACCTAATTGTGAAACTTCAGATCGTGTCTCCGAAGGAGTTGAGCACAATAGAGCAGGATTGCTACGAAAAAATTCAGGCAAATACCAGCTTTAACCCGCGCACTGCATTAGAAGAGGTGACATTATGACCGAGTTTAGCCTTTCGAGTACTGTCGTTTCCGAAGCAGGTGATCGACTTTATACATTTGAGTATGCAGCTTCCGTGACGGAAACCTCAACAGTCTTGATCGAGCGCTTTGTGGAACTAGGGTTGATTGAACCGACTGGCTCAATGCTCCATTCACGAGAAATTGCGCGAATTGCTCAGATCCAGCGGTTACGTCACGACTTGGGGCTAAACCTTGTAGGGGCGGCGATGGTGTTAGATATGGCTCAGGAAATTGCACAGCTGCGAGCACAGCTAAAAGCTCTGCGATCTTGACCTGAGTTAAGTTATTGACGCTTTCATTGCAGCCCTAGTAGAAGCAATAAACACTCGCTGACTTGTAGTAATAATATTGTAGAAAGTCGTAGATATTCACAACATCTGAATACCACCACTAACAGGTAAATAAGCACCTGTAATAAATTTAGCTTGCTCAGACGCTAGTAGCAAAATTGCACCTGCGATATCCTCTGGCAATCCGTTTCTTTTCAAAGGAGTGCTTTGAGCAGCGGCGTCTTTGTTTTCTTGTGGTAAAAAAGACGTAGCATCTGTGAGGGTTAATCCTGGTGAGACAGCGTTAACACGAATTCCATATGCTCCTAACTCTAATGCAAGGCTTTTCACAAAAGCATCTAATCCAGACTTAGCCGTGCTGTGAGCACAGAACCCCTTATCAGGGTAGCGGGATAACCCACTACTCACCGCAATGATGCAACCCCGCTCATGTTCAATCATTGATGGAACAACTGCTTTGCAGGGGAAAAAGGCACCTTTGAGTTCTCCAAGTAATTTGGCCTCAAAGTCTTCCCAACGATAATCTATAAATGGAGCCACCGGAAATGATGCATTGGCGTTAATGACGAGGGTGTCGATCGCGCCGAATGCTTCTGAAAACTGTTCCACAATTGCGTTTACTTGCTCTGGGCTTCTCACATCTGCTTTGAGTGCCAAAGCTTTACCCCCATGTGATGAAATTTCGTCAACCAAAGCTTGAGCCTCCGCCTCACTGCTATAGTAATTAATACCTACGGTTGCACCATGATGCGCTAACAGTTTGGCTGTTGCTGCACCAATTCCGCGACTTGCACCAGTAATGAGGACGACGCGATCGCTCATTAACTGATGAACATTTGAGTTCTGATTTAGCTGAGTTTGTGTAGTCACCATATTACTTTCTGGATATCGTCGCAATACACTTGAACTTTGAGTAGTACCTAAGACATTGTAACGGCTAGATACAGGGCTGAGCAGATTATACTTGTGATATCTTATTTAATCGCTGGTTTTAGGAGAAGAACCATTCGCTTGCTCTTTCGCCTCCACTCAGTATAAGAAACTAAAAAATTTTGCTCGTCTAACCAAGGATCAAATTACAGGAGATTTTTATTCAAAAAGATGAGACAAATTTCCATAAATAACTAGATGGGATCTGTAGTCAAGAGATTTCAATTTTGTTTAGATTTCCAGCAACAGTATCTGTATCCTTCTTCTAGAAGATTGGTATAGCTAAAAAAACTTTGGAAATAAAAATGCCTAGTACGAGAAGCTAATGCGCCTACCTCTTTTGGCAGATTAAATCAAAATCAATAAAGGGAAAATATAAGACAGACCTTTAAAGGCGATAAGCACACTAAATAAATAACTACATCCACAAGGAGGTAGGGTTTATGGGAATATCAATGAACTCAACTTATAACTTTCAGTACTTTCAAGGGAATTCTCTTTCTGATCTGTTTGCTCAAGATCTCGCAGATGCATCTTATGGGTTTATCTTAAATTACCCTGCAACTGCTAGTTGGGCTGCTTATCCGAATACGAAAAAATATTTTCTGCAAGATGGTAGTAGTGAAGCTACTAAAACTTCCTTTGATAAGATTTGCCAAAAAGAACCTTGGAAAAATTTGGCTGTTTTAGGCGATCGCATTCAGGCAATTGTGATTGTTCCACCGTCAAAATCGTTAATCAACTACTGGCGAGAGCATTTAGACTTCAGCGACTCTAGTAGGTTGATGATGCATTGCTCAACTTATCTCGATGATCTCAGCCAGAGCGAGCATTTTGACAAACTGATCACTCTATTTCCCTTTGATAATTTAAAACCCGAAAAACACGCTATTAATTCAGATACCCATTACCGCTTACTCAGCAAAGTGACGCTGGCTGAACTGGGGGTATCATGTCCAAAATACAAAAGCTACAATTTACACGATTGTAGGCTGGAAGATATTCATCTACCAGAATTTCCATACCTAATCAAAACTTCTCACGGGCTTTCAGGAGAAGGCACTTATATTATTAATAATACGAGTGATTTAAATTACTGCCTTGAAGAAATCAGGAAATATCTTGATATCAAGTTGCTTGATACGATTATTGTGTCGGAGTTTATTAAAAATGAAGTACAGAACTACTGTGTACAATTCTACGTCAATAAAGTGGGGGATATAACCCTTATTGGCACCACCAGTCAACTTGTCACTCCAGAGGGTAACTATTTAGGAGGAGTGATTGACTACCGCCACACCAACATGGGCAAGTTTTTTGAGATGATTGCTGCTATAGGTCAGTATGGGAGCAAACAAGGTTATTTCGGCGTAATTGGCTTTGACGTGCTGGAAACCCAAGACGGACAACTGTACGCGATCGATGCTAATTTCCGAGTTAATGGTTCGACTCCACTATGTTTGCAGCGTCATACTCTACTGAATATAGGAAAGGAGGTGGCTAAATATTCTAGTAGCTACCGAATGGACGGAACATTAGAATCAATTCTAGTGTCTCTAAAACCAGAACTTGATCGCAAAGACTTTATCATTCTCTCAGCTTTGGAAAGGGTCAAGTATGGAAAAATATACACCGAAATTTATGCGATCGTTACTGGAGAAACTATCGAAGAAATGCGGCACGTCGAGCGGAAATTACAGAGTAAGGGATTGCAGTGGCTAGCGTAGGGATTTTCATAAGTTACCAAAATAGTACAGGGTTTTCAGACTCTCATAGCTAATCTGAGCAAGCCAAATGGCACTCTTGGGGGTGTCGGATCGCTCCATTGCCATGTACAGTTTTCTGTTTATATCATAGTTCATGAATTATATCAATCATTCTTTTTTATCAAATTAATAAAAAAAAGAGATTGCTTTCATGCATAACAGTTTCTTAAATTAAAAATAATTATTTTAAACATCCTTAAGAAGAAAAATACCATTAACATGATAGTCACTCAAGAAAGTACACAAGAGCAAAATACAGCTTCCGAAAAACTAAAAATAGATAAATCTCGCTCATCTTGCTTAAAACTTGTCAGCCAACGTTTACGCTCCAAACCATACACTTGTGCTTTATTAGTTAAGGAAATAAATACATATAGCTCATCTCACATTAGCTATTGCCTGAGAAAACTCAAAAAAGCGGGACTCATTGATGCTAAATGGGATAAGAGAAACCTTTGCTTTGTTTATTACAACATCCAACTTTAGATTAAATATTTTTACTAAGGCTTATGCATTACGATCGCGAATGAGGAGTAAGTTCGCGATCGCGTAGACTTAAGGCGGCAAGATTCTGTCGATTACCAGTATAGTAAACTGTCAGGAGAGTAGCAAGCTCAAAGTCTTCTCAAATCTCGTATACCCGGTATTTAGGCTAAGATATCAGTTTGTAGTAGAGCCTTACGTAATGCAGTTACTGCTTCTTCTGTCTGAACCAGCCTATCGAGAGAAAGCGCAATATCATCTTCAACCTTCAACAGCCTCGCTGCTTTCTTAACGGCTTTTTGCTCTTCATCTGAGTAATTTCCCCCAGAGTCGTCGTTAATTTCCTAAGCGGAACGGTAATATTGACTTCTTAATTTCTAAAATAAGCAGACAGCGAGTAATAAAATCACAGTTCACTCTTTGTTTATCTAATGTTAGAAATGATGCAAATGAACTGGCACACGATAAAGATATTTATAGAAGGATAGTTAAGTAGCTAAGAGAAAAAGCTTGCCGCTAACAAAAAAAAAATAACTATCAGCTATCTTCAAAGAAGTGATAGAAATTAACTATGAAAGGTGAAACTCTAGCAGAATTAGTTGCTCGAACTATAATAGAGTTTGAGAGACGTGAGGCACAGCTACAACAAGGCTCACAAATGCAGCCAAAAAAGGAGAAAAAACCCAAACGCTACAAGCATAGCGCTGCTTAATACGCTTAATGTAGATGTAGCAATTCAACTCCCGTAACTATGCTGCCATCTACCATTATTTTCTTTACACACCCTTTAAGTAAAGCTTGTTTATCCTGCGGTTCTAAGCCTTGCCAATACCTCTCATTTGAAAAAGCAACAACAATACGTTCTTTCGCAATTAGATATCGTTTAGATGTATTGTTTGTTGTAGCGATCGCGTCGGCAATCTGCCCCAAAATATCATGTTTAGCTTTCTCAATTGCTGGATTAGATGGTAGTGCTTCGAGAGTATTTAAAGATGCTCGAAGCGTTTTTACCTCTGGTGATTCTTCTGTTATTTCAACTTCTTTTTCTACTAAGCCAGCTAGACGTTCAGCTTCACGAACTAGATGATTAATAACTTGTGCTTCTAGTTCGTCAGAAGAAATCATTCTCCCATTACTACAAGCGCCAGTACGGTAGAAGCTACATTGGTAGTGGTGTCTTACAAAATTCTTTTTCTTAACTAATTTTTTACACTGGCGGCTATAAGCAGCACCACAGTGGACACACTTCACTAAGTGGGCAAAGGGGTTAGTATATTTCTGTTCAGTAGCCCATCGATTTTTACGGTTGTCACGAATCATTGACTTGATACGTTCGTGTTCTTCACGGCTAATAATTGCTTCGTCATCATGAGTACCCCAGCTCACCTCCCATTCATCAAATGGTTTCCTGTGTCCTTTTGAGTGAACTATGGTGTTGTATAACGTCCCCCCCGCATAAACTGGATTGACAAGAATGGAGCGCAAGCCAGAGACTGACCATTTTAACCCAGTGTGAGGATAACGCAGATTTAATCCACCGCTACGAGATTTGTTAATATTCTCTAATACAATTTCATCATCTTTGAGAAGCAAGTTCACTTCATTATTCTTAGACTTCGCTATTGCGTTTGCTTGAATGCCTAAAATCTCGTGTAATCGTTTAGTCGTTTGTGACACTGTACCTACTGCTAAGAAAGTGTCAAACACAAATCGCATTAACTGCGATCGCGTTAACTCCTTCTTCCCTTCAATCAAGCAAACACAAGGACGCTCATCACGTTTGTACTTGTCATTTTCTACTACATATCCCAAAGGTGCGTTCCAATGAGGTTTTTTATTAGCTTTGCGTGTATCTCGCTCTTTCTTTACTCGCATACCCAGCATTTTAACCTCATACTTACTTGCTGCTAATCGAACATCAATTGTCAACTCACCCCCAATACTCGACATATCAAATGGCTCATCCAACGCGCAGGCTTGTATACCCTTCTTTTTCAACGCATCCATCAACAGATAAAAAGTCATTGAAGAAGATGTCAAACGATCAATCCGAATAAATAGCAGCTTGGAAACTTTGCCTGCTGGAGATGCGTTAATATCGTCAATTAATTTTAGAAGCCCTTTGCGCTTATCACTAGTACGACTTTCTACGTCGTAATATATTTGTGTTGCTCCAGCACTACGCAACCGACGCATTTGTTTTATTAAAGCACCTTCGTCCTCGTTTTGCTCATCCGTCGAAACCCTTGCGTAAGCCCAAACGTCCATATAGAGTACCTAAGAAAGGAGTCAGAAGTCAGAATTCAGGAGTCAGAATAAATCTCGCCCTTGGCGAGCCCAACAGCGTGTAGATGTTGGGGAGATTTAGATCCTACGCTCGTACTGTAGGAGCCATTCTGTCTCCTGGCTCCTGACTCCTGAATTCTCTCTATATTACCTGATAGCAAGCGCATTAGTAGTCTACTGTTCACCGAGCCTGTAGACTTACTCATTGGTAACACCTACGGTAAATATCTGTGGCGTGATTGCAAAGTTCCCCTCGTAAGAATTGGTTATCCAATCATGGATCGCCACCACTTGCACCGCTACGCCACTATTGGATATGAAGGTACGATCAACTTACTGAACTGGGTTGTTAATACAATCTTTGAAGAAATTGATCGCAACACCAACATTCCTTCTAAGACTGATATTTCCTACGACTTGATTCGTTAGGAATTGTATTAACCTGCACCGTGCTAAGAAAGTAAAAAGTTAAAAAGAAAACTCATCAAAAATCTTTTTACTTTTTACTTTTTTCTTTCTCAGAAGGTATCGACCATGGAAACTGTAACACACAGCCACGAACACCATAGTTATCATCTACCTAAATATGAAAAATCTCGTTGCTCCAAAGTTCTAGCTCCCTTAGGTTATTTGGTAGATGCTATTCCGGTAAAAAATTCTCGCTTTGCCCATTTAATTTGCCAAGTCATTCCTTGTTGTTGTCCCTTTGAAAGAGATATTAAATTATTTGGGCGTAGGTTCCACATTCCCTCACTGTGCAAACTCAATCCCTTGTATGACAATTTTGTGGGATTGCGTTTCCGTGCTTTAGCTTACCTCTCCGACGATTGTGGAGAGGATATCACGAAATATATTTGTTAGTTGTTATTAGTGCGCAACAAGAAACAACTAACAATAAATAATCAATAATTAATACAAAGAGAGAGAGATGAAAATCACCCAAGGCAAAATCAATGAGCTATTAACCGAGCCTGGATGCGAACACAATCATAAAAAGCATGGGGACAAGAAAAACAAGTCATGCGCACAACAACCTAAACCTGGAGCAGCTCAAGGAGGTTGTGCGTTTGACGGTGCAATGATAGCCCTTGTACCAATTACCGATGCAGCTCATTTAGTCCACGGACCAATCACTTGCTCTGGTAACTCTTGGGGAAGTCGGGGTAGTCTCTCCTCTGGTCCATTATTGTACAAAACCGGTTTTACCACCGACATGGATGAGAATGATGTCATCTTCGGTGGCGAAAAAAAGCTGTACAAAGCCATTCTAGAAGTGGAAGGACGCTACAAACCCCCCGCAGTATTTGTCTACTCTACATGCGTTACCGCTCTGATTGGTGATGATATAGATGCAGTATGCAAAGCCGCTGCTAAGAAAACAGGAACACCTATTATCCCCGTAAATGCTCCTGGATTCATTGGCAGTAAAAACTTTGGTAATCGCCTTGGTGGAGAAGCTTTACTAGATTATGTTGTTGGTACAAGTGAACCAAGACGCTCAATACAACACATTTTATGATATTATCTTGGAACTGATGAGAACAGTTCCCTATGAGAGTTTACGGTTACGCTCGCGTTAGCACACAAGAACAAGCTGAGGAGTTCGACGCATTAAACCAACAAGTTGCTAGATTAAAAGCAGCGGGCGCGACGGAAGTATTGATAGATATTGAATCGGGACGAAGTGATTCAAGAAAACAATTTAACGATTTACTGAAGCTGGTACAACAAAATCAAGTTGACGAAATCATCATAACTCGTATTGATCGCCTGGGTAGGAGTGTCATCACCATTCATAAGGCGATCGATATTTTCGTTAAGCATAATGTTAACCTACGCGTACTAGATGCACCGGTTGATCCAAATAGTCCTTTTGGATGGTTCAGCATCAACCAAATGTCAGGACTTGCTGAGTTTGAATCCAGGCTTTTATCTCAGCGGGTTAAACAAGGAAATGAATACTTTCGACAACAACTAAAATTTTGCACTCCTCCGTTTGGATATACTAAAGACGAAAACCATCACTTGACTCCAAATAAGAATATTCACGAAAAATCTGGTAAAACTTACTTCGAGTTAGCAAGAATTATTATTGACTTAACACTGGAGATGCGATCGCTCAAGGATGTGTGTGAGTATATTTATACCAAATATGAAATAGTTTTTACTGTTGCAGGCTTGCGAGATTGGGTTAAAAACCTAGCACTGCAAGGACATACAGCTTATTTCATGAAGAAGAAGAAAGGTATTAACCGGGAACCGATAATAAATTTCAACACGCACGAAGCTTTAATTACCCCAGCAACAGCAGACGCAATCCAAGATAAGTTGTCAGCCAATAGGAGATATCGAAGCTCTGCAAAATCAACTCGTGGTGATTACCCCCTAGCAGGGTTAATTAAATGCGCCCATTGTGGATCTGGGTTGTATCGCAACTTTTCCCAGCACAAAACAAAAATAGAATATATGCGATGTGTGAATTACAGTAAACCTGGTAAGTACAATTGCGAAAATTCAAAATGTGCTAAACTGCGGGAAATAATAGCTAAAACAATCACAGCTTTGTGTGAAAATGCACCGAAGTTAATCGAGCATTTAGAAAGTCAGTCAGCGACGACACAAGTTGTTAATACTAACAAAATTGAAGCCTTAACCAACGAGTTGACTGTTTTACGGGGGCTTCGTAGTTCCAATCCTGATATTATTCAAGCGATCGCCAAAATAGAGATGACGATTAACTCCCTATCAACCCCGGTGAGAATTGTTGATAGGGATGCTTTTGAGAATGCTAAGAGGAAAATAGCGATCGCGTCTCAAGCTGCGTTTTGGGAATCATTGGATGATTCAGAGCTGCGATCGGCGTTAGCTGAGTTTGTAGAGAAGATAGAAGTTGATTCGTCAGGGGCTATAACTCCTGCTTTTAAATTACCATTAGCCCTGTCTTCAATGCGTCCGTAGGTTTTAATGAATTCTTCGGGAGACATATCCCCAATCTTCAAGTCCCCGTAGTATTTCTCATAAGCTTCGAGTAACTTGTCGTTAAGCATTTTTATCACTTTTTGAGAATGTGTTGAAGTCATAAACCTTGTTCTAGCCATACTTTTAGGTTATTTGTTGGCTGGAATTTTTCTGTTAACGGCGAACGAGTTTAATGGAAAGTGACTGCATTTAACTGGAGTTTGGACTAATCCGGTTTCGACCAGCAGTTAACAAGCAAGGGCAGGACAGAGGGACTCAACTTCAAATTTGAAGCTGAGTCAAGCGGCAGGATCAAGAAATTAGCCGAAACTAAGCAG